>ERZ1026860.327-NODE-327-length-35027-cov-9.897032_pt1 | contig 35027 bp, 29 predicted proteins | sample MGYA00380160_ERZ1026860 | MGnify/ENA primary metagenome ERZ1026860 (study PRJEB33269, sample SAMEA4719796) | human gut metagenome | biome: human-associated habitat; feature: organic feature; material: feces | place: Cameroon | collected 2013-10 ... | reverse complement strand
GGACTGCCAAGGGCTCCCACTTTGAGGAAAGACTTCCCCCGGCCGGGGGAAGATGTCACCGCAGGTGACAAAAGGGGGAATCTGGCGAATGAAATGAGCCTGAGAGGGCGAGGATGTTTGTGAATTGGATTCATTTTGATGAGAAAAATACGATTTTTATGAACGAAAATAATCTGACTCATTTTGATTCCGCCGGGAATGCCGTGATGGTGGATGTGAGCGAAAAGCCTGTCACTGCACGGCAGGCTGTGGCCCGCGGCATCATCACCATGAACGCAGCAGCCTTTGCCGCCGTGCGGGACGGCACCGCCCAGAAGGGCGACGTGCTGGGCGTGGCCCGCATTGCAGGCATCATGGCGGCCAAGCGCACCAGCGAGCTGATCCCCCTGTGCCATCCGCTGCCGCTGAGCAAGCTGACTGTGGATTTTCATCTTCTGCCCGAACAGCAGGCCGTGGAAGCCGTGTGCACCGCCAGGACCACCGGCGTGACCGGCGTGGAAATGGAAGCGCTGACCGGCGTTTCTGCCGCGCTGCTCACCATCTACGATATGTGCAAGGCCGTGGATAAAGGCATGGAGCTGGGCGAGATCCACCTGGTCGAGAAGACCGGCGGCAAGAGCGGCCATTATGTGCGGGCCGAGGGCGGCTATGTTTGATGCATACGGCCGCAATATCCACTATCTGCGCCTTTCCGTCACCGACCTGTGCAACCTGCGCTGCCGCTACTGTATGCCGGACAGCGTGCCAAAGCTGGCCCACGAAGATATTCTGACCTATGAGGAATTTCTGCGGCTGGCTGCGCTGTTCGCCCCGTGCGGCATCGACACGGTGCGCATCACCGGCGGTGAACCGCTGGTGCGCCGGGACGTGGAACAGCTGACGGCGGGCCTGAAAGCCATTCCCGGCATCCGCCGCGTTGCCCTTACCACCAACGGCGTGCTGCTGGCCCAGAAGCTGCCCGCCCTGCTGGCGGCGGGCCTTAACAGCGTAAACATCAGCCTTGACACCTTGGACCCGGAGACTTTCCGGCGCATCACCGGCAAAGACGAGCTTGCCGCCGTGCAAAACGGCATCCGGGCGGCCCTTGCCAGCGGCATTCCGGTCAAGCTGAACTGTGTGCCGCAGCCCGGCGTGAACGAGGGCGAGCTGGAAAGCCTTGCTGACCTCGCACAGGAGCATCCGCTGCAGGTGCGCTTTATTGAGATGATGCCCATCGGCTTTGGTGCCGGGCTGCCCGGCCTTTCCGGCCCGGAACTGCTGGAGCGCTTTTGCCGCCGCTGGCCGCAGCTGCAGCCGGTGGCCAGTGCGGCCTTTGGCGATGGACCGGCGGTGTATTATTCTGCGCCCGGCTGGCACGGCAGCATCGGGCTGATCGCTGCCGTGCACGGCAAGTTCTGCGCTTCCTGCAACCGGGTGCGGCTGACAAGTCAGGGCTTTCTGCGTCCGTGCCTTGCCAGCGAATCCGGCACTGATCTGCGTGCTCTGCTGCGCAGCGGCGCGGACGACGCGGCCCTTTTGCAGGCCATTCAAAACACGATCCTGGCAAAACCCCGGGAACATCACTTCGGCCAAGGCTCCATGCCCGCCACACGAGGGATGTACCGGATCGGAGGATAACACAAATTTATGGGTAAAATTCTGGCTATCTGCACAAGCCCCCGGCGCGGCACCTTGAAAACGCCGGTGCCGTCCGCTGTTCTCACCCCGGAGTGGGGTATTGTGGGCGATGCCCACGGCGGCAGCTGGCACCGGCAGGTCAGCCTGCTGAGCGCGGAAAAAATTGAAGCGTTCCGTCAAAAACTCTGGGTGGACTACGGTGCCTTTGGCGAAAATCTGGTGGTGGAAGGGTTCGATCTTGCCACCCTGCCGGTGCCCAGCTTTTTTGCCATTGGGGATGCCGTGCTGGAAATGACCCAGATCGGCAAGGAGTGCCACAGCGGCTGCGCCATCCGCCGGCAGACCGGCGACTGCATCATGCCGCGGGAGGGCGTGTTCGCACGGGTGGTAAAGGGCGGCACCATCCATACCGGCGACGAGATGAAGCTGCTGCCCACCCCGGCAGATCTGCCCCTGCGCGCGGCGGTGATCACCCTTTCCGATAAGGGCAGCCGCGGCGAACGGGAAGACAAAAGCGGCCCGCTCATTGTGGAGATGCTCACCGCCGCAGACTACAAGGTAGAGGAAGCGCTGCTTCTGCCGGACGACGCCGCCCAGCTCAGAACCCAGCTGCTGCGCCTTGCGGATGCCCGTCAGGTAAACCTGATCCTCACCACCGGCGGCACCGGCTTTGCGCCCCGGGATATCACCCCGGAGGTGACTTTGAGCGTGGCCGAACGAAACGCACCCGGCATTGCCGAGGCCATGCGGTACCATAGCCTTACCATCACACCGCGCGGGATGCTGAGCCGTGCCGCCAGCGTGCTGCGCGGCAAGACCCTGATCGTGAACCTGCCGGGCAGCCCCAAGGCCGTAAAAGAAAACCTTGCGTACATCCTGCCCAGCCTTGCGCACGGCATCCGCCTTGCCGCCGGGCTGGATGGCGAATGCGCCCGGAAATAAAAAAGCATCCCGGTGGGCGGCACCGCATCCTGTACCGTATCAAACGCAAAGATCCATTTTTAAAACAGGAGAGCTTATCATGAACAACACTAAAATTTCCCGCCGCAGCTTTCTGGCTGCTGCCGGTATCGCCGGTGCCGCTGCGGCCCTGACCGCCTGCGGCTCCTCCGCTTCCAGCACTGCATCTTCCGTGGCAGGCTCTGCCGCTGCTTCTTCTGAAGCTGCCGGTGGATCCGTGGAGCTGATCGTGTTTGCCGCCGCATCCCTCACCGAGACCCTCACCGCCATCGGCGAGACCTATTCTGCCGAGAACCCCGGCGTGACCTTCCGCTTCAACTTCGATTCCTCCGGCACCCTCAAGACCCAGATCCAGGAGGGCGCGGACTGTGACCTGTTCATCTCCGCCGGTCAGAAGCAGATGAACCAGCTGGACAGCACCGCTTCCGCCGATGTGAACACCGAAGGGCTGGACTTCGTGGACAGCGATTCCCGCGTGGACCTGCTGGAGAACAAGGTCGTTCTGTGCGTGCCCGAGAATGGCGATAAGGGCATCGACAGCTTCGATTCTCTGGCCGAGCACCTCAAGGCCAAGGACATTCTGTTCTGCATGGGCAACAGCGATGTGCCCGTGGGCCAGTACACCCAGAAGATCCTTGCCTACTACGATCTGGACGAGGAAGCACTGGCCGCTGCCGGTGTCATCACCTACGGCTCCAACGTCAAGGAAGTGACCACGCAGGTGAGCGAAGCCAGCGTGGATGCCGGTGTCGTGTACTGCACCGATGCCTACAGCGCAGGCCTGACCCCCGTGGACGAGGCCACCAAGGAGATGTGCGGTCAGGTGATCTACCCTGCCGCCGTGCTGAAAGCCGCTCATCATGCCGATGCCGCCAAGGAGTTCCTGGCCTATCTGCAGACCGACCGCGCCGCGACCGTGTTTGAGAGCGTGGGCTTCACCGCACTGTAAATCCGTTGTTTTTCAGAGCTTCCCCTCCGGGGGAAGCCTTTTTATTCGGAGGTATCATTTATGGACTGGTATCCCCTTTGGAACAGCCTGCGCATCGCCCTCATCAGCTGCGCAGCGGTGTTCTTCCTTGGCATTTTTGCCGCCTACTATATTGCCAAGCTGCCGCGCACTGTCAAGGGCGTGCTGGACGTGGTGCTCACCCTGCCCATGGTGCTGCCGCCCACGGTGGTGGGCTATTTTCTGCTGCTTTTGTTCGGCGCAAAACGGCCGCTGGGCATCTTTTTCATGGAGCATTTCGGCGTGAAGCTGGTCATGAACTGGTATAGCGCCATCTTTGCATCCATCGTGGTGGCCTTTCCACTGATGTACCGCACGGCGCGCGGCGCGTTTGAAAGCTTTGACGAAACGCTGGCATGGTCGGCGCAAACGCTGGGTCAGTCGGGCGTGTGGATCTTCTGGCGGGTGCGGATGCCCTACTGCCGTCAGGGCATTCTGGCCGGCACGGTGCTGGCCTTTGCCCGCGCGCTGGGCGAGTACGGTGCCACCAGCATGATCGCAGGCTATACCCCCGGCAAAACCGCCACCATTGCCACCACCGTGTACCAGCTGTGGCGCACCAACGACGAAGCCGGTGCCATGCGCTGGGTGCTGGTGGATATCGTGATCTCGGCGGTGGTGCTGCTGGCCGTGAATCTGCTGGAGAAAAAACAGAAAGCAGGTGGCCGCGCATGAGCCTTGAAGTGAACATTACCAAAAAGCTGGATGGCTTTACCCTTCACGCCAACTTTGCCGCGCGCAGCACCGCCACGGCCATTCTGGGCGCGTCCGGCTGCGGCAAAAGCATGACCCTGCGCTGCATTGCCGGTATCGTGAAGCCGGATGCAGGCCGCATCGTACTGGACGGCCGGGTGCTGTTTGACAGCGCCCAGCACATCGACCTGCCGCCGCAGCAGCGCGGCGTGGGCCTGCTGTTCCAGAACTACGCGCTGTTCCCCAACATGACCGTGGAGCAGAACGTGCTCTGCGGCCTGAAAGCCGAAAAAGACAAGGCCGCCCGCAAGGCCCGCTGCGCCGAAATGCTGCGTGCCATGCGGCTGGAGCCCCTTGCCCAGCGCTGCCCGGCCCAGCTTTCCGGCGGACAGCAGCAGCGCACCGCGCTGGCACGCATCCTTGTGGGCAGGCCCAAGATCCTGATGCTGGACGAGCCGTTCAGTGCGCTGGACAGCTACCTGCGCGAGGAAGTGGAGGGCGAAGTGGGCAGCCTGCTGGCCGGGTTTGGCGGCACGGCGCTGCTGGTCACCCACAACCGTGACGAAGCCTACCGCCTGTGCCGGGATATGATCGTGATGGATGGCGGGCAGGTGCTGCGCACCGGCGGCACCAAAGAGGTGTTTGCAGACCCGCAGAGCATTACCGCCGCGCGGCTGACCGGCTGCAAGAACATTCTGTCCTGCACCCGCGTGGATGCCCACACCGTGCGCCTGACCGGCTGGGATGTGCCCCTTCACCTTGCCGCCGAGGTGCCGGAGACCTGCACCGCCGTGGGCATCCGCGCCCACGACTTTGCCCCCTGCGCACCCGCTGCGCCGAACGCTCTGCCGGTGCAGCTGAACTCCACCAGCGAGAACCCCTTTGACTGGAACCTGATCTTTACCGCGCCGGACGGCACCACCCGCCTGTGGTGGAAGGTGAGCAAAACGAACCTGACCGCTGCGTCGCCGGAGGCACCGGCGTTTCTGGGCACTGCGCCGCAGAACATCATGCCGCTGGGGTGACATTTTTTAGAGACGCAAAAAGGGAGCTGTTGCAAAATGGCTCTCTGAAAAAATCGTGCACAAAACCCGGAACCTTTTCTCGGCCAAAACGGCTCAAAAAGGGCTCCGGGTTTCTGATTTCACGCTATTTCTTTGTGCAAGTTGCTATTGCTTTTTATTTTGCAACAGTCCCTTTTTTATTTCACATATAATTTATGAACTGCGCTGACGAACTCTGCTTCGTCTTTTACAAAGTGATACGGCGCATATTCGCCATATGCATTCGGGCGACTGATCGTCACCAGCTGTATGCCCTTTGGCGCAGCATCCTTGTTCAGCCCACGCTTTAACTCCACAAGAGCTTTGCCGTGCGTCGTTTTCAGCGCGTAGCATCCATGGCCGTTTTTATTCTTTGCGATCAGATAGCACATTTTCCAACGCCTCCTCAAAAGCTCTGATATTTACGATCTGGCCCTGCTCGTACAGCTGTCGCAGCTTTCCGCCAACGGATGGGGGATAACTCTTTTTATACACATAGTCATGCAGCCAATCGTTCAACTGCCGATCCAGAAAGGTGTTGAACTGGATTTCGATCGGATAGTGGAAGTTATCCTCTTTATAATAAATGTGCACCCCTCTGTAGCCATCATCATGTGCTTTTCCGTGCGACATATCCACCACGTTGACTTTAGGGGCACTCAAACTCCGCACTTCCTCATATGAACTGCAAAAGGTACGGAACCCCAGCAGATCGTTAAAGACCTTCAGCGCCGGACGGTCTGGGTAGTATCGCTCATACTTGGAACGGATCGACTCTTCTGACTTGATCCGGTAGTCCAGTGCAACTTCTCCAAGCATTTCGTTTGCATCGAACCATTCCGTCGCTGCAAGTGCATCCTGTATCAGCTCTTCTTTTTCAAATGCGTTCAGGTTATTTTTCAGGGATTTGCCCAACTGGCTTTTATAGGAAAGTTCTGCTAAGATGTCCAAAGACAATCCGTTCGTTTCCAGCAGTCCCATGCCGTTTCCTCCTGCATTTTGAATCCATCTGTATTATAACGGACAATCGGGAATTTTTCAAGAACATCATGCCGCTGGGGTGACGGACAGCGCAAAAACCGCCCTGCACGGCGCTGTGAAAGGCAGCGGCTTTGCAAAGCCGCACAGCACATCCCACAGCCAGAAAGCCGCATAAAACAGCCAAGGCCCTCCCGGATATGCCCGGAAGGGCCTTGGCTGTTTCTGCTGCGCCCTGCACGGCGCAGCGTTCTTCATTTACCTGTCAGGGCTTATTCCTCAAAGCCCAGCACGTAGGTCACAACAGCAGCCACCACAATGGCGGTCGCAATGGCAATGCTCATGGCAATGATGGTATCCTGGAAGATGGGCAGGGCCAGCACGGTGGAGTAGCCCATCACGTAAGCCTTAGCGCCCAGCAGACCGGCCACAACGCCGCCCACAGCGCCGCCGGCCATCACGCCGTACATGGGCTTTTTGCGGGGCAGGTTGATGCCGTAGATGGCCGGCTCGGTAACACCGGCCACGATGCAGCCGAATGCGATGGACAGAGCTTCGGCACGCTTCTCAGCGCTCTTGGTGCGCAGGGCCACGCCGATGCAGGCGCCGCCTTCTGCCATGTTGTGCAGAATGAATGCGGGGCGGAACACAGCGTCGTAGCCGGGGTTGGTCAGGGCCTGCGTCATAAAGGGCACCAGACCCAGATGCATACCGGTCATGACCAGCCAGGGCAGGCAGGCGGCCAGCAGGCCAACGGTGATAAAGCCGATCTTATCGCCCAGGAAGCCGAACACGACGGCCAGATAGTTGCCCAGATAGCCGCCCAGAGGAGCCAGCACGGTGAAGCCCAGAATGGAGGTGACGGTAACGGTGCACAGGCCCACCAGCAGGGACTTGAAGATGCCCGGAACGATCTTGTTGAAGAACTTTTCCAGATAGTATGCGCACAGTGCGATCAGCAGAGCCGGCAGCAGGGAGCTGGAGTAGCTCATCAGACGCACGGGGATGCCCAGCATGGTAACAGGCTCACCGGCAGCCACCAGAGCGGTGTACTTGCCGTGCAGCAGGGCTGCGGCGCAGATCATGGAGTAGATGGGGGTGCCGCCCAGCTTCTTGGCTGCGCCATAGGCAGCAAAGATGGGCATGAAGTAGAAGGCCGCATCTGCCACGCCGCTGAGCAGTGCATATGTAGCGGTATCGGCAAAGCCTGCATTTACCAGCGTGATGAGCAGCAGCAGCACCTTGAGCATACCGCCTGCCACCAGACCGGTGATCATGGGCGAAACGGCAGCGGAAACGTAGTTCAGCACTGCAACGCCTGCGCTCTTCACGGTAAGGGGCTGCTTTTCCTTGGGGGTATCCAGATTTTCGTTGATGGCTGCGCCCTCCTTGAGGTTGAAGTCCTTCACAACAGCCTCATACACGGGCAGCAGGTTCTTGCCCAGAACCACCATCAGCTGGCCGCCGGCGTAGATCACGCCCAGCACGCCGGGGATTTTCTTCAGCGCTTCCTGATCGGCCTTGTTCAGGTCCTTGACCACGAACCGCAGTCGGGTCATGCAGTGTGCCACGCTGGAAATGTTCTCGGTACCGCCCACCAGCTGAACCACTTCCGCAGCAGTTTTCTTTGCGTCAAATGCCATATTGTTTCTCCTTTGCTTTATTTATGATTCCTTTATTCGTTCCAGAGGCTTTCGCCGTTGGTGGCGATGACCTCTTTCATCCAATCGTAAGACAGCTTCTTGCGGCGGGCACAGGTACCGTTGCCCTTATCGTCCATATCCACGTAGATGTGGCCGTAGCGCTTTTTCATCTCACCGGTGGAAAGGCTCACCAGATCAACACAGCCCCACATGGTGTAGCCAAGGCAGGGCACGCCGTCGATCACCATGGCGTCGATCATGGCCTTGAGGTGGTCGCGCAGGTAGTTGATGCGGTAGGTATCGTTGATGGTACCGTCCTCTTCGATCTCGTCAATGGCACCCAGGCCGTTCTCCACAATGAAGATGGGCTTCTGGTAACGGTCGTAGATCTCGTTCATGCAATAGCGCAGGCCCAGCGGGTCGATGGGCCAGCCCCACGGGGTGCTCTGCAGGTAGGGGTTCTGGTCGCCGCCGATCACGTTGAACTTGGTCTCGGTGCTCACGGTGCAGGAGCGGTAGTAGCTGAAGGACACAAAGTCCAGCGTGCCGCTCTTCAGGATCTCGTCATCGCCCGGCTCGGTGTGCAGGGTCACGCCGCGGCGGCCAAACAGGTCGCCGGTGTAGGAGGGGTAGTAGCCGCGGGCCATCACATCGATGAAGAACAGGCTTTCGCGGCGGCACTGCATCTGGCGGAACATGTCCTCCGGCTTGCAGGTGGCGGGGTAGATCTCGCTCAGTGCATACATGGCACCAAACTGGGAGCCGGGCATCATCTCGTGGCCCAGCTTGACGGCCTGTGCGCTGGCAAGGAACATGTTGTGCACGGCGTTGTAGTGGGTCTGGTCGTCGGCGCTGGAGGTGCCGCAGGAGGCGTAGCCGCGCACGGCGTTGATCTCGTTGAAGGTGAGCCAGTAGCGGCACCGCATGCCGATGCGCTCAAACAGGGTGCGGCAGTAGTGCAGGTAGCAGTCGATGGTGTGGCGGCTCTCCCAGCCGTTGTACTTCTCGGCCAGAGCGGCGGGCAGCTCATCGTGATGGATGGTGATGAGCGGCTCCATGCCGTGCTTTTCCAGCTCGTCGATGAGGTCCAGATAGAACTTCAGGCCTTCTTCGTTGGGCTGCTGCTCTTCGCCGGTGGGGAAGATGCGGCTCCAGCAGATGGAGAAACGGTACACATTGTAGCCCATGCCGGCCATCAGCTCCACATCTTCCTTCATGTGGTGGTAGCCGTCCACAGCGTTGTGGCTGGGATAGTAGCAGTCCGGGTAGATGTGGGGCTTTGCGCCGGCCGGGAAGCTCTCGGCCGAGAAAAAGCTGCTGCGTGCCTTGGCAAAGCCGCCGTCTGCCAGCAGCAGGGTGTTGCCGCGCGGGTCCTGCACAGATCCGTCGGTCTCAAAATCGTGGGTGGAAAGGCCGCGTCCGCCCTCCTGCCAGCCGCCCTCGTACTGGAAGTCGGCAGTAGCACCGCCCCACAAAAATCCATCGGGTACTCTCATATGCGTCTCCTTTTCTTCGTCATTCTACCTGAAAATCGCATTCGTCGTTCGATGCTTCTATTATATTCGCCAGTGTTGGACACATGACAAATTTCGCGATTTGGAAACAAAAAGCGCGTACATTCGGCAGTTTGCCAAAATGTACGCGCTTTGATTTGTGCATTATTCCGGTATTTCCGTTTTTTTGTGGATCGCCTCGCGGTAGCGCCATGCGATCATATCGCTGATGAACGGATACGCTGTGCGGTGGGTGTGCACCTCGTCGCCGCGGCGGAACAGGATGCTGTAGGCCACGCGGGGATCATGGGCCATCTTTTCGTCCGAGGTAATGAGCACGATCTTTGCCCTGGTGGTGTTGAAGATGTCCTTGTGGTAAAAATCGTCGATGGTGTCGTACCGGTTCAGGTACTGGCCGGAATCACTGAACACGATCAGCAACGTGTCTGCGTCCGCCCGGGCAATATTGCGGGTCTGCTTGATGTCATCCAGCGTTGCCACGATGAACTTGCCGCAGTAGCCCAGCTTGATCTGCAGGTCCATGGCTGCCGTGCCGGAGAACATCATGCCCAGCGCAAACACCTTTTTATAATGGATCAGGTCGTCCACCAGCCGGTCGATGGCCGTCCAGTCCAGTTCCGCTTCGGTGGTGCAGAGGTCCTGCGCCATCTGCCGGGCATACTGCTCCGGCGTGTGGTTTTTCAGGTAGCCCATCACATCCTCAATATAATTGAAGCGGTTTTTGTATTTGTTATCCTGAAACTTTGCTGCCTCCCGGAACTCGGCGTAGTCCTCGTAGCCCAGCGCCCGGATGAACTTGGAAATGGTGGATTTGGATACGCTGCACAGGTCTGCTACCTCGTTGATGGCAAGGCTGTGCAGCAGCTCCATGTTCTGCAGCATGGTCAGCGCAATGTGGTAAAAGGTGGAATCGCTGCTGGATTCATTCAGCAGGATCAGAAGTCTGTCGTACAGAATGCCCATGGGCTTTTCCCCTCCTTGTTATGATCCGTGCTTTTTCAGCTTCTTTTCCACAAAGCCCCATGCCCTTCTCCGCAGGGCTTCAAATTCCTCGGTCTTGTGGTAGACCAGATAAATGATCACCAGATATTCGCAGGTGAACAGAACACCGCTGACAAAAAACTGCCAGATGCTGCTGCCTCTTGCACCGGTAAGGCACCAGCCCATAGCACCGCCGCCGAGCACCACCAGCACCCTGCGGCCATACTCGATAAAATAGGCTCTGAGCTTTGCGCACCAGTCCTTCTGGATGCCGTAGCGCATCAGCACATACGGCTCCACCCAGAAGCAGGTGGTCATGGTGCTTATGATGGTGCCCAGAAAAACGCCGGTCACCTCAAAGCGCTTCACCAGCAGAATGGACACCACCAGATTGATGATGGACTCTGCCACAGCCTTGTAGCGGTCGTGCCAGAACAGGCCCAGCGCTTCGCGGAACTGCAGGTTGATCTGCCGCACGCCGGTAACGTAGAATTGGGTCACGATCACCAGCACCGTAGCCTGCGGAAACACATAGTTCTCGCCGAACACCAGCCGGATGAAGGGGTTGAACAGCAGCGCCATGCCCGCCGCAAAATAGCCGTAGAACACGAACACAAAAAAGTCCAGCTGCTGATAGATGCGGTAGATATACTCCGGGTCCTGCGTGGCACCCAGATTGCCGATGCTGCCGGTAAAGGCGCTGTACACCTTGCGCAGCAGGTCGTTGATGCTTTTGGTCACCAGCTTGTAGTTGGAGTAGATGCCCACGCTGGTCAGGCCCACAAAGGCGGACATGATCAGGTTGTCGGTGCCGTTCACCACCACATTGCCCAGCCGGTGCATACTGAGCGCCCAGATGTTTTTTTCAATGCCGACGCGCTCTTCTTTGCCGGGCAGGCCGTGCACCTTTTTCAGGTGCGGATAATCGTGGTCCACCCGCAGCGAGACCAGCAGATTGAGCAGAAGCTGTGCCGCGATCTGTACACCAAGGTACAGCAGGAAGTTGCGGGTAAGCACCAGCACTGCCATCTGCGCCAGCACCTGCGCGGTGTGCACCAGCTGATCCAGTGCCGTGCGCACATACTCCCGCTGGTACGCCTGCAGGATGGAATATTTATAGGAAAGCAGGTAGGAGCACACCGAGTTGAACAGATACAGCAGGTAGATCACCCGCAGGTTCTCAATGCCGGAGTCACCCTTGATAAGCACGTTTAAAAACGGCAGCAGGCACAGGCCCGCCACCAGCACAAACAGCGCCACCGCCCGGTACAGCACCCGGTACAGGTTCATCAGGCGACCAAGCTGCTCATGGTCGTTCTCGGCGGCAGGCTTGTACATGCTGTAGGTCATGGCCGAGCCGATTCCCAGCTCTGCCAGATTCAGCATTCCCAGAATGTCCGAGAACAGGCCGTTCACGCCCAGATACGCCGCCGACAGATACCGAATGAAGATCATCCGGCTGATGAAGGAGAGCAGCATGGTCAGAAGGTAGCCGCCTACGCCCACCACCATGTTGATGATGGAATTTTTGGTTCGCATTGATACCCTTTCCTCAGTGTTTCTTTTGCTGCCGCACAGCGCGGTTCACATGGCGGATGAACTGTGCGTTGCCCACCACGTAGCGCTTCCACAGGCGGCGCGGCTCCTGGATGAAGCGGTAGAACCACTCCATGCCCAGCTTCTGCCAGATGGCCGGTGCGCGTTTGGTCACACCCGCCACCACGTCAAAGCTGCCGCCCACACCCATGACAAAGGGGATGTTGAGCTGATCCAGATATTTGTGGATCCAGTATTCCTTTTTGGGGGAAGAAAATGCCACGAACATGATATCCGCACCGGATGCCGCCATGTCCGCCACGATCTGCGGCTCCTGCTCCGGCGTAAAGTAGCCGTTGCGGGTGCCCACGATCTGCAGGGACGGATGCTGCTGCAGAAAGATCTGCTGCACCTTGTCCACCACTTCCTGCTTTGCGCCAAAAAGGTAAATTTTGTAGCCCTTTTCTGCAGCCACTTCTATCAGACGCAGAAACAGGTCGATGCCGGTCACCCGCTCTTTGAGCGGGATGCCCAGCCGCTTTGCCGCCCACAGGATGGAGGAGCCGTCCGCATTGATGAGCGGGCATTCGTTCACGATACGCCGCAGTTCCGGGTCCTCCTCCATCAGGTTCACCTTGAGCGCGTTGATGACCACGTGCTGCTCCGCCGGGGTGCGGCGCGCGATCACGCCCTCGATGTACTCCACCGTCTCGTCCATGGAAAGGGCGTTGACGTAGGTGTTTAAAATAGGATAGCGCTTTGCCGCCATTTGTTGTGTAGCCTGTTCCACGGTTCCTCCTCAGATCTGTTCCAGAATATCCGCAATGCGGCGGCAGGCAAAGCCGTCGCCATAAGGGTTGGATGCAATGCTCATGCTGTGGTATGCGTCCGCATCGGTCAGCAGGTGCTTCGTTTCGCGGTAAACATCCTCTTCGTGGGTGCCCACCAGCTTCAGGGTGCCTGCCGCCACGCCTTCCGGCCGCTCGGTGGTGTCGCGCAGCACCAGCACCGGCTTGCCCAGCGAGGGCGCTTCCTCCTGAATGCCGCCGCTGTCGGTCAGCACCAGATGGCTGCGTGCCAGAATGTTGTGGAAATCCAGCACATCCAGCGGCGGGATCAGCCGGATGCGCTCGTCGCCGCCCAGCAGTTCATCGGCCAAGGCACGGATGGCCGGGTTCATGTGCACCGGGTACAGCACCCGCACATCCGGGAACTCGTCCGCAATGCGCCGCACCGCCCGGAAGATCTCCCGCATCGGCTCGCCCAGATTTTCGCGCCGGTGGGCCGTCAGCAGCACAAGGCGGCTGCCCTTGGCCCAGTCCAGCACAGGGTTCTGGTAGTCCTGCCGCACGGTGGTCTTGAGCGCATCAATGGCCGTGTTGCCGGTCACATGGATGCTTGCAGGGTCCTTGCCCTCCCGCAGCAGATTCTGCTTGGCCTGCTCGGTGGGCGCAAAGTTGTATTTTGCCAGCACGCCCACCGCCTGCCGGTTGAACTCCTCCGGGTAGGGGGAATCCAGATCGTAGGTGCGCAGTCCGGCTTCCACATGGCCCACCGGGATGCGCAGGTAAAAGCAGGCCAGCGCCGCCGCAAAGGTGGTGGTGGTATCGCCGTGCACCAGCACAAGATCCGGCTTTTCAGCCTCCAGCACTGGCTTGAGGTTCTGCAGGATGCGGGTGGTGATATCAAACAACGTCTGGCCCGCCTGCATGATGGCAATATCGTATTCCGGCTCCACATGGAACGCCTGCAGCACCTGATCCAGCATCTGCCGGTGCTGGCCAGTCACACAGCAGATGGTCTGGATGCCGCTGCGCCCGCGCAGCTCCTGCACCAGCGGGCACATCTTGATCGCTTCGGGTCGGGTCCCGAACACCAGCATGATCTTTTTCATAATTTATATACACCCTCAAGCGTGCAGATGTTGCGGGTGTCCAGCACCACCTTGCCCTTCAGCTTGTCCATCTGGGCGCGGATCTCGTCGTGGCCCACCAGCAGCACCACCATGTCCACATCCTGCAAAAATGCATCCAGATCATGGTACTGGTTCGGCACGATGTCCTTTTTTACATAGGGGTCATACACCTTGATCTGCCCGCCGGCCAGATGTTCGTCCATCTGGTGCAGCAGCTGCAGGGTGGGGCTTTCGCGAGTGTCGTCCACATTCTCCTTGTAGGTCAGGCCGTACAGGCCCACGCGGGACACCGCAGTGATGCCCTTTTCCTGCATGATGGTGTGGATACGCTTGAGCACGAACTCCGGCATTCCATCGTTCACATTGCGTGCTGCGCGGATCACATCCACGATATCCGGGTAGTCGCCCACCAAAAACCACGGGTCCACCGAGATGCAGTGCCCGCCCACACCGGGGCCGGGGGTAAGGATGTTGACTCTGGGGTGCTTGTTGGCAATGCGGATCACCTCGTACACATCCATGCCGTCCTCACGGCAGATCTTTGCCAGCTCGTTGGCAAAGGCGATGTTCACATCGCGGTAGGTGTTCTCCACCACCTTGGTCATCTCGGCTGTGCGGATGTCGGTGCGCACGATCTCGCCCTGACAGAAGCTTGCATAGAGCTGCTGCACCTTTGCCGCCACCTCCGGAGAATCGGCACCAATGGTGCGGGAGTTGTGCTCCAGCTCATACAGCATGTTGCCCGGAATGATGCGCTCCGGCGCGTGGGCCAGATGCACGTCCTCGCCGATCTTCTTGCCCTTTGCTTCCACGACCGGGCGCACGAAGCGGTCGATGGTGGAAGGCGAAATGGTGGATTCCACCACGATGATGGCTCCCTTGGGGCACACCTCCAGCACTTCGCTCACCGCTGCCGTCACATAGCGCGCATCCGTCTTTTTGGTGCGGTGATCGTAGGGCGTAGGCACCGCAATAATGTAGATGTCCGCCGGAAGATCCTCGGTCTGGAAGCGGATGCCCGCATCCAGCGCCTTGTGGAACAGCTCCTCCAAGCCCTTTTCCTCAAAGGTCAGCTCGCCTCTGTTCAGTGAATCCACCAGCTTTGCGCTGCGATCGATGCCCACGACCTCTACGCCGTGGGCTGCCAGCATCAGCGCAGTTGGCAGGCCAATGTAGCCCAGTCCCTTTACGTTAACCATTTTTTCCCGCTTTCCAAGAACCACCGTTCTTACTTTTTGATCAGGATCTGCGTCCTGAAGGTCACTTCCCTGCCGCCGGGCTGGCAGCAGACGATCCGCACCGCCTGCTGTCTGTGCCCATATTGCGGCGAATACCAATATTCTTCCGTCTGCCAGCTCTGCCCGCTTTCCGCAGTCAGGCAGAACTCCGCTGTGCCCACGCGCACCGTGCAGCGGTTTTGTTCCCGCTGCAGCTGTGCATCCGGCGGCAGAGCAAAGCTCTGGCAGACCTGCGCGGCACCGTCCGTACCGGTCAGCGTGTCCTCCACCCACAGGGTGCGGTCTGCGTCAAACCGCAGGCACCGGGTGTGGTGCACCGCACCATACTGCGTGCACGCCGTTACCGCCGTCTGCTGCCCGGACTGTTCCGCCTGCAGCAGCTGCGTCTCGGCGCGTTTTCCCCACAGGAAGGGGCCAAGCATCTCGGACTGATCTTTTCCGTCCACGCACACGGTGTTGTGCCATGCCGTAGAGCGGAAATGGTCGCGCAGTTCCTTAGAAAGATGATAATTCCATGTGCCGGGGTCTGTCAAGAGACAACGCCCGTCCAGCCAGAGCTGAAAACTCAGTGCATCGGCATGGCCGTGGGCGGCAATGCTGCCAAAGCCCAGCGGCGCATGATCCAGCGCAGCGAGCAGCCTGCGGTCCGCACTGCGCAGCAGCGTGTAGCCGCCCTCCTTCCGCACCTTGAAAAAGGGACTTTGATACATTGTTTTTCGCGCAAGCTCTGCCTGCTGCTCCGGTGTGTACAGCCAGCACAGCGTTTCGCACAATGGGCCGCTGCCATAACATTTGCCGCACACGCTGCTGATCAGCTGCAGCACATATTGATAATAATTCAACTTCTGGCCGCACAAATCCAAAATTTTTCCACTGTCATCATCGCCAAAAACTGCCGTTTCGCCGCATTCTCCGCAGCAGTCCTGCAGGAACTGTGCCATCGGCTCCAGCCGCTTGTGCCAGCTCTGCGGCGTGCCCTCCGGCCCCAGATGATGCGCCAGCAGGCCGTATGCTTCCATCACAAAGGCCTGATAGTGGGTGGACATCTCCCGGTTCACTCCGTCGGCGGTGTTCTGCCGCACCAGCTCCCGGCTCAGGTTTTCCACCGCCAGCTGCTTCCACTGTGGAAAATCGTACAGGATGCCCGCCATGCCCACGGCATACAGCTCCACGATGAGGTGGTTGTTGGCCGAAGAGCCGTGCGCACGGTGCCGCACGATGTACGCGGTCATGTTCAGGATGCCGTGGGAAAGCTCTTCCAGCAGCGGTTCCAGCCCGGCCTTGTGCCAGCGGACTGCACCCTGCTGCACAAAGCACCATGTATAGATCCAGTTGCTTGCCCGGATGGCAAGCTCCATGGCGCTTGTCCACTGCGCACCGTGCAGGAACAGCGCCGTGCGGTTCCAGTCCGCAAACTGCCGCTGCAGCTCCTGCAGAAAGCGCTCGTCGCCGCTGACATAATAGCTTTTTGCCAGCATGGCGAACTGATAGTGGCGGTTCAGCTCCCAGTTGGTGCGGATATCGCCGATCTCGGCCCGCTGGCCGATGGCCAGCTGCGGCGAATAAACATCCATCGGCCAGCTGTTCCCGGTCTGAAAGCCCGCGTTCCACTGGCAGCGCCAATCCGCTTCCTCGTACAGGCCGAACATGCACATGCCTTTATATAAGGTGCACTCGGTGTTCTGCCAGTTGATGTGCACCCGCGCCGCATCCGGGTGCAGCGCCGCCAGCTCTCCGGGCAGCGGCATCTGCGTTACCGGCAGATCTTTTGCATAAAATTCCGCTTTTTCCCGCCGGGTCAGCGCCTTTTCCTTTACGCGCCACGCCAGCTCTGAAAGGCTCATGGCCCGCAGACGGCGCAGCATCCATTTTACATCCTTCATCGTGTTCCCTCTTACTTCGGGCATTTCCGCCGCAGGCCGTATACCACCGGGAAGGTCTGGAACAGCATGGTGCGCAAAGCCACCTTCTTTGTCAGCATTCCCTGCTGGCGCAGAAGCTTTGCTGCCTTTTTCTGTGCAGCCATCGCCTGCCGCATGGCATCCGAGTGCTGCTCCTGCGCAGAAAGCCGGTAGTAAACGCCGGTCAGCTTTGCAAAGATCCTGCTTTCCACAAAGGGCAGCATTTCCATCCTGCCGGAACGCTGAAAGCATTCAAAGCAGTGCACAAAACTCCACATTTCGTCCAGATTGCGCAGTGTGCACTTTGACTGCATGATGCTGTCCTTCCGCTGGCGGTAAAAATACAGCGGCTGCTCCACGCAGGCCACCTTTTTTATGGTATCGAACAGTTCTGCAAAAACAAAAACATCTTCGTTGATCCGCCCCACCGGGTAGCGTAGTGTACGGAACACTTCCCGCCTGTACAGCTTATTCCATGCTACCAGATACGGCGCATTGTTCTGCCATGTGATGGTCTTCAGAATATCCTCACCTGTATACCCCCCCCCGTAGACCTTCCAGTGCTGCAGTGTATCCATCCGGCTGCCATCTTCATGGATCAGCTGTACGCTGCACATCGCACAGTCCGCACCGGCATTTACTGCCGCATGGTAAAGTTTTTCGTACATGTCCGGTGCCACAAAATCGTCCGAATCCACAAAGCCAAGCCAATTGCCGCGCGCCGCTTCAATGCCCGTGTTCCGCGCGGCGGAAAGCCCGCCGTTTTTCTGGTGGATCACCCGCACACGGCTGTCCTGTTCTGCCGCCGCATCACACATCTGCGGGCAGGCATCCGGCGAGCCATCATCCACTAAGATCAATTCAAAATCTGTAAAGGTCTGATGCAGAATGCTCTGGATGCACTCGTCCAGATATTTTTCCACCTTGTAGATCGGAACGATGATGCTCAGTTCCGGCGTTTTTTCCGCATTCTCCATTTCGTCATTCCTCTTACTCCGCCTGCCTTACTTCCTCGACTGGTTCAACCGGTTTTTAACGGCCCGGCCTGTCCGGTAAGCAAACGCATACAGGTCGGATTCATAAACCGCCCGGCGCTTTGCCATGCGGTCAAACTTCTGCACCTGCGCCATAATGTCTGCGCGATCCTGCACAGCCGCAAAGTCCAGCTGCTGCCGTGCCGCAATGTAGGCGCTGTACACCGCGTGCCGCTCTCTGCGGGTGCCGTAGCGGGGCAGGCTGGCAATGGCCAGATTGTAATGGAACATCCGGTCAAACAGCAGTTCCTGCCGGAACGCTTCCAGCCCGCCGTGCTGCCGGTAAAAGGCATCGATCCGGTCAAAGACTTCGATGCGCTCCTTCTCCTTGGCAAGCGCGTAGGAACGGCAGCTGCTGCCGCTGTAGACCCGGTAATCATAAACCGTGCAGTCCAGTCCTGCCGCCATATCACAGCAGGCCAGCCCGCAAAGGTAAAACGCAACGTCCTCGGCCAGCCGGTAGGGCCAGAACCGCAGGCCGTTTTTGCGCAGAAAGTCCGCGCGCCAGAGCTTGCACCCGCACAGCGCAGAAAAATGCGCCGCCTGCAGCCGGTCGTCCCCCGCCCAGACCGTTGTTCCGATCTTCTGGCCGGAGGGGCGCACTGTGCCGCTTTCCTGCTGGTAAAACTGGTAATTGCCCAGCACCAGCTGTGCTCCGGTGTTCTGTGCACGGGCCAGCATAGCCTGCGCCGCACCGGGGTGCAGCACATCGTCGCAGTCAAAGAACCAGATGTACTCGCCCTTTGCCAGCTCCATGCCATGGTTGCGCGCAGCAGAAACACCACCGTTTGCCTGCTGCACCACCTGCACGCGGGCATCCTTTGCGGCATATTCTTCCAGAATGCTCTGCGAGGCATCCGTTGAGCCATCGTTGACGCAGAGCACTTCGATGTCCCGCACCGACTGGCTCAGGATGGAGTCAAGGCAGGGACGCAGAAAGTTTTCGCCGTTATATACCGGCACGATAAAGCTTATCATACGCCCTCCTTACCCCAGCCAGTCACACCAGCAGCGGAACTTTGCGTACTGTTTGCTGCGCAGCGCCGTTTCCAGCGCTTTGCGCTGCTGTGTCCGTGCCGCAAAGCCCGGACACAGCGTGTTCAGCTGGTGGGCAAACACGCCGAACGCCGCCTGCTGCACTTCCTCATCCAGCCCTTGGAGCCGGTGGGCCGAAAGCACGGCAAGGTTCAGCAGATATTCAAAATAGTCCTGATCGGCCTGCAGACCCAGCTGCTGCCGGTCCTGCGCAAGGCGCAGCGCCAGCCACACGGTGTCGATGCTTTTTGCATTGCCGCGGCTGGTATAGCCCGCGCCCTGCGGGTTAATGCCCCGCTCATATACCACATCGCAGATGCCGTACTTCACCCCGGCGCAGGGCAGCACCAGCTGGTGCAGAACGCTGTCCTCAAACCAGTATCCTTCCGGGAAGCAGACTTTTTCAAACAGTTCCCGGCGGTACACCTTGCCCCACGGCATTCCATACAGCGCATTCATGGAGGGCAGCAGCCCTTCCTGCTGTTTGTGCAGCCGCCGGGTCTTGCCGTTCTCATTGCAGTAGCTGCCCTCTGCCGCATCCGCCTGCTGCGCGGTGATACAGTCCATCAGCTTCTGGATGGCATCCGGGGCCAGCCGGTCGTCTGCATCCAAGAACATCAGATACGGTGCACAGCTCGCCGCAAGGCCGGTGTTGCGCGCATGGGCCGCACCGGCGTTCTGCTGGTGGATTACCTGCACGTTTTCTATCCCGGCAAACTGATCCGCAATTTCTGCCGTGCGGTCTGCCGCACCGTCCTCTACCAAGATCACCCGGAAGGGATAGCTGCTTTTCTGCCCCAGCACCGACTGCATACAGCCTGCCAGCTGTGCTTCCACATTGTAGGCCGGGATGATGATGTCCAGCTGATATTCCGTGTCGTCGCAGGGCGGCAGCGGTTCTGTGCGCAGAGCGCTTTTGCCGGTGTCCGGGTGCCGGGCCGCCAGCCGCCGGATGCATTCTTCCTGCGTCCAGCCGAGCGGCTTATCGTCCGCCCGGGCCTGCAGCACCGGCCAGAGCAGCCGGTTTATCTTCAAAAGTTTCAACAGCCTGTTCCGCATTGAGCCGTTTCTCCGTTTCTTCGTCGTCCATCAGTTCATACATGACCAGGATAAAGGTGCTCAGGTTCGTGTAGAAATAGTAAAGGGTATTGTCCGTGGCATAGGTGATCAGGCAGAAGATGCTGTAGGCCAGCGCCATAACACCCGCCCGCTTGCCGCCGCGCTTCCACAAATAGTGCAGGCGCACCGGCAGATAGAAGATGAACCAGACAAAATAGCCCACAAAGCCCACCTCCACATAGGTGCGCACGAACTCATTGTGGTAGGCATCCTGATGCACGCCGCGCCACTCCGGGCCGATGAGGCCGGTCAGGTCCCATGCCTGACTGCTGTAGCCAAGGCCGTGGCCCATAAAGGTGGGCGAGATCTCATATTTCAGCGCCACATAGCGGTACAGCATATCGCGGCCCTTGGTGTCCATGCCCATGGCTTCCAGCATATCGAACAATCCGCCGTGGATGGCCACGATATACGCAAAGCTTGCGGCAATGATCACAACGCACATCACGTCTATGATCTTTTTTGCAGTTTTGTCCTTCATGCGCATCAGCAGCCAGCAGGGCAGCACCGCAATGGCAATGGCACCGATCTCGATGCGCTTGAGGCCCACCAGCAAAAAGAAGCCCACTGCCGCACAGGCAAGCCACCATTCCTTCTTTTTGGGGTGCAGGTTCATGGCCAGAAATACCGCAAAGGGGCCAAAGCCAAAGGTCAGGTCGTGTACCTCGGTCTCGTGCATCATGGCACCGGTCACCTCGCCAAAGGTGGTGAGCAGAGTGACCATTTCCTCAATGAATGCGCCCACGCCGCCGCGGGCCACCACCAGCGCCACAATGATGCCGTTGCCCAGACACATGCCCAGCAGGCAGTACCAGATGCCCTTTTTGCCGAACATGTATAAGATGGCCGCCGCCGTGAACGCCGCAATGATCTGATAAAACGGAAAAAAGAAGCCACGGGTCATGGTCTTGAGCGGTGCAAACTCCTTGATCCAGATCACCGCCGACCACAGCACCGTGACGATATAAGGTGCCGACATGATCAGAATGCCCTTGCTCAGCGTTTTGAGCCGGGCAAGATTGGGCTTTACCAGAAACACTGCTGCCGCCAGCGCAACCACCGCCATTGCAAACAGGTACCGGTACATAAAACCGAAGCCGCCCGCCGAAATGGCACCCTGTACAAAGTAGAACATGGCTGCGGCCAGCACGGTGTAGATAAGCTTAACGAGCAATTGCATTTTCCTTTCTGTCCGGGCCAAAGTTCCGGCTTACGCCCCGGTATAGATCTGGCAAAGCCGCTCTGCCACAGCCGAAACGTCGTACCGTGCACGGATCACTGCATTGTCCGCTGCGCGGTCTGTGCCCGGCTCTGCCGCTAAGATCTGCTGCGCCCAGAATGCAGGGCCTTGGCTCAGCGGCAGCGGATGCACCCGGCCTGTCAGGCAGATCTCCGGTGTGATGCTGTCCGAAACAAAGCATTCCAGCCCGGCGGCCTGTGCTTCCAGCAGGACGGTGGGGAAGCCTTCGTACTTGGAGGGGAAGATCAGTGCGTCGGCAAGGAGCATCTTATCCGGTACATCCCGGATGTTGCCCAGAAAGCGCACGGCATTGGCAAGGCCTGCCGCCTGCACCTGCGCTTCCACGGCGGGCCGCAGCTCTCCGTCGCCCACCAGCAGCAGCACGCTGTCCGGCTGCTGGCGGTACAGCTGTTCAAACACCCGGATGAGGAACGCATGGTTTTTCACGTCCATAAAGCGGCCCACATGCAGATAGACCTTTTTGCCCTGCAGGCCGGCCTGTGCACGCAGCGCCTGCTGCTTTTGCGGGTCAAAGCGCAGCCGGTCACACTGCACCGGCAGCGGCAGCACTTCCACGCCCTCTTCGGTGCCAAACAGCCAGCGGGCCGCTTCCCGTCCGCAGGCAAGGCGCACATCGGCATGGCGGTAAAGCCAGCCGCAGCACAGCCTGTGCAGCCGCAGGGCCGCACCGCCGCGCCAGTCCATGGTGTTGTGGCTGTGCACGATGATCTTCTGCGCACCGGCCCGCCGGGCTGCAAACACCTGCAGGCTGGTAAAAAAGGCGTTCTGGGTGTGGATGTGTACCGTTTTATACCCGCCCTGCCGGATGGTGCGGTAAAACGCCCGGTGGAACTGCCAGAAGGACTCGGCACGCTTCGGGATATGGTGCACCTGCGCGCCCAGCGCCCGGACCACCGGCTCATAATAGCCCTGTTCCGCGCCCGGAATGACAAAATCGAACTGGATCTTTTCAGGGGCGAGGGCAGACATCACGTTGACCACCATGGTCTCCGCGCCGCCCATGTTCAGCGACCCCAGCGACTGCAATACCTTTTCCACCGCTCACTCTCCCATGACCTGACAGTAGATCGCATACAGCTGGCGGTGGAGCTTGAGCACATCGTACTTCTGTTCGATGATCTCGCGGCCGCGCCGGCCCATCTGCTGCGCACGCTCCGGGTACTTGAGCAGCAGGCTCACTGCGGCATACAGTTTTTTCACATCGCCGGGCTGCACCAGCATACCGCTCACGCTGTTTTCCACTGCTTCCGGAATGCCGCCGATGGGCGTGCTGATGACCGCCTCGCTGCAGGCCATGGCTTCCAGAATGGACATGGGCAGGCCTTCGTAGTAGGAGGGCAGGGCCATCACTCTGGACTGATGCAGCAGGTCCAGCTTCTGCTGGCCGCTGATCCAGCCGGTAAATTCCAGATCATCGCCAAGGCCCAGCGCAGCGGCCTTCTGTTTGTATTCTTCCACCGGGCCGTCGCCTGCCAGTACACAGTGGAAGTGCACGCCCTCGTCTTTTACGCGGGCCAGCACCTCGAGCAGGTTGTCCGTGCCCTTGTTCTCGCTCAGACGGCCCAGAAACAGCAGGTCGATCGGCCGCTGCAAAAAGCTGCCGTTCTCCGCCGGGAACTGGCTGAGCAGGATGCCGTTGGTCAATGTCTCGCAGTTGGTCAGCCCCATGACCTGTTCAAACGTGCGCTTCCACCCGCGGGAGAGCGCCAGCACGCAGTCCGCGCTCCGCAGGCAGTCCCGCAGCTTTTTCTGCTGATCGGGCGGCAGTTCCTGATAATACCGCACAAAGTTGCCGCTGTGGATGTGCAGGATCACCTTTTTGCCATGGCGCTTTGCAATTTTTGCGTACTGCATCTTGCGCTTGGCGCTGCCCTTGATGGACATGTGGATATGTACGATGTCATACCGGCCCACCACAAAGTTGAACCAGAGGATGCGCCAGATGCCATACAATGTTTTAAGCAGCAGGCTTCCATCATAATAGGAGCCATAAAGTGCCATATCAGTCTTGCTGGTCAGCCATTCATCCGCCTGCATTCCGCCCATGACGGACGAGATGCCGCCCTTCGTCCCCGGCCCGCTCGGCCCCACAACGATCACTCTCATCTACACACCTTCTTGTTCAGGATTGCTTTGTACGGTTCTGCCGTCGGATGCGGTTGATCCTGCGCGGCTTTGCCAGCACCACCACCGGCTTCTGTTCCGGCTGCGCCTGCGCTGCAGCAGGCTGTTCTGCTTTCTTCTCCGATGCATTTTCCCGCTTTGCAGGCTTTTCATTCAACCGGCGCAGCGCCAGCGCCAGCAGCCTGCGGATGTAAAAGCACTGATCCTCGCCGGAGCAAGCATAGCCCTCGCGGTACTCAATGGCAAACACTTCGTTCTCGCATTTCTGCGCCACCACCGTGCGCATCTGTGCTATTGCCGCCTTGACATGCTCCGGGTTATAGTCGTCTGCAAATACAAGGTACTGGCCGGCATCGTTGTAAGCCACAAATACATTCTGAGAAGCCGGGAACACCTCGCTCAGCACGCGGGCAAAGGTCTTCATCATCTGGTTGCCCGCGCTGCGGCCCAGCCGCTGGTTTTCCTCCCGCAGGTTCGTCAGCTGGAAAGCTGCACAGACATAGCTGTTGGAGAGCATCTTGTTCTCCATATCCGCAATAAAGTGGTCGCACCGGGCGCGGTTGGGCAGGTTGACCGTCTTGTTGGTAAACATGTAGTATTCCACAATGTCCCACAGACGGCCCAGTGCAATGGCACCCAGACACCCGAACACACCAAACACCACCACGATCATCAGGGTGAACTTGGTCACCGACACCTTTTCGGTAACGCCCACGCTGGACAGCACCGAAATGTTGGCCGCACCCAGATATTCGTTGTATTCGTCGGTGGTCAGCCCCATATCTGCATACAGCTGGTTGATCTTATCCACCAGTGCGCGGATCTCGCTTTCCACATGCTCCTGCTGGTCTTGCGGGCTTTTTTCCGGCGCATCCTGAAACGTATCCAGAATGTACTGGTTGTACGCCGCATCGATCTCGTTGGCCGTGCTGCCAGTCCGGTCCTCCACATAGCGGGTCAGCAGCTTATCGTAAGATGTCGTCTGATCCGCCTTTGTCTTGTTCGGGTCTTCATCCGTATCATCGTAGACATCCTGCAGGATGTATTCCGAGGTGATGTTGGTGTTGCCGGAGCCGTTCATCATGTCCACGTAGGAATCAATGACCCCCAGAATTTTCTGGGTCTCTTCCTCCGAGGCGCTGTTTTCAATGGCAAGGTTATTGTTACGGTTGCGATATTTGTTCAGCAGCACATCCCGGTCCTTGGTCACCTTGTTGGCCAGGATCTCGGCCGTGATCTTGGGCACCTGAATGTTCTGCATCAGCTGGTACTCCCAGAACAGATCGGAAAAAGAGCTGCCCGTGCTGCTGGAGCGGAACTTGCTGTCGCCGGAGATCTTGCCGTCCAGCGTGCCCAGCGTGGTGGTGATGGAATCATCGATCACATCCATCATCTCAATGTAGTCGTAGCCCTTGCTGTAGATATCGTTGACACCATTGGCACTGCGGGCCGAGTTGACATGTGTTTCACCATAGTAGGCCGAGTACACGTCCAGAATTTCGTTGAGCATGGTGCGCGGATAGTCCTTGTTGTGATCCACGCCGGAGGTAAAGGTGATCATATACCGGGTGGCGATCAGCGAAGCATCCTCGCCCTGATTCACCTTGCCGTCAAAGATCTGCTGCTGCTCGTCCGTAATGATGGAGGTGATGGAAATGCTGCGGCGGATGCTGTCCATGTTGGCCGTGGAAGGGTCGATGCCAAGGTTCTGGATCACGCGGGAGATGATGTAGGAGCCGTAGATCTCGGAGGTATCGATCTTGGTGCCGTCCGGTGCAAGGCCCTGCTCGGCCTCGGCGTTGGTGTATTCGATGACAGTGGATGCCGTATAGCTCTGCAGCTTGTTATTTGCTACGTAGTAGAACAAAAGCCCCGCCACAATGGAACCAATGGCAATGAGAAATTTGAACTGCTTGAGGTAGCGCAGGATCTGAAAATCTTTCATTCTTCCCCTTCCCTCTTCTCTTTCTCATAGACATCGTGCAGCACAAGGCTCAGCTCCAGCATCCCCACAAAGCCAATGCTGTAGATCAGGCTCTTTTTCAGCGCCAGCTGGCTCTTCAGGCCGCTCTGCGACACGGCAATGTACAGGTAGCCGTTGCGCTTTTCTTCCAAATAGGCATCACTCAGGGTCTTTGCCTGTGCCGCAAGGTCGGTCAGCTCCGCCTTCATGGCAGAGATCATGCTGTCGGCCTGCGCATAGATGCTGCTCAGTGCGCTGGAATTCTGGATCTGGCTGTCGGCGTACTGCTTGTGCTCCATCTGCTTTTTCAGGTCGGTGGCCTTCTGCAGGTAGTTGTCCGCCTCATTGGCAAAATTATCCACACCGATCTTGGTGCGGGACATGTAGAACTCGTCGTTCAGGTCGCTGGTGGGCACCAGCACGATCCTTGCCATCTGCCGGTCATACAGGTCGATGGCTTCCAGCCGGACATTGTAAGCCGCCATGTTCTTTTCGTACTTAACCTGCAGCAGGCGGTTCTCATAATCCATGCGGGTGCTGTACTCGCTTTTGCTGGTGCTCAGGCCGTTCTGCAGCACAAAGGAGCGGTAGCGTTCCAGCTCCACATTGCTGAAATTATCGATCTTTTCGGCCAGTGAGCCAAAGGTCTCGCCGTTATCCCCCAGCTGGAAGCCGGAATCCTCATAGCTCAGGTTGCGGATGTAGTTGCCCAGCTCGGACGCTTTCATGTCCAGAAAATCGTCCGCATCCATATAATCCATGCCATCCATGCCGGAGAGATCCAGGTTCAGGATCTGATCGTTCTCCGCATAGTTCTGCAAAAAGTATTCGTAATATACATCGCCCAGAATGCTCAGCAGCTCCTGCGGACGGATGCCGTACTGTGCTGCATCCGCCGAGCAGTTCACCCAGTACTCGGTGGCGATCTTCAGGTTCTCCACATCGCCCAGCCCGCTGTTGTCGAACGAAGAGCTGAGGTGCAGGCAGGCAGCAAGCTCGCCCACGCTCACGTCGTAATCGCCGCGGCGGATCACCTCGCTGAGGATCTCGTCCGAAAGGATCTGGGAGGCGTTGAACCGGGTCTTGTTGGGGTTCTGCCCTTTTGAAGCTTCCTCGTAGTTCAGCTTGATATCCATGGAAGCCTGATTGCTGTTGTGGACATAGGAACAGCTGCTGTAGGCGATCAGATACACCGCCAGCAGCAGCGCGATCAGGAACTTGTGGTGCAGCCTGCTGCGGACAGCCTGCCGGATATCGGCAAACTTGACGCTCTGCTGAAAGTGCAGCAGGTTCCACAGCAGCCAGCCGCCCGCGCCAAGGAACAGCAGTTTCAGGAGCTGCTTGAGCAGATCAAATACTTTAACGGCCATCTCTGCAACTGCGCTCCTTTCTCTGCGTATTTTGTGCGGTTCTGGTCTGTCATCTTCCGCTGGTGGTGCCGTCCTTGCGGCTGTTCACATCGATCACCGCGATCTCCGGCCGGTTGTTGATGCGGGGGAACTCGTGGCTGTTGCCAAGGCCGCGGGTAACGAACAGATGCCCGTTGGTCAGTGTAAACATGCCATTGCAGTATTGGGGGAAAAAGCCCTGCCCGATGGCGTACAGTCCGCCCAGCAGCGGCACCTGCACCTGCCCGCCGTGGAAGTGGCCTGCCACGGCAAGATCCACATTCACATCCGCCATCTTCTCATAGAAAAGATCCGGGCAGTGGGCGATCAGCAGCTTGAAATCCGTCTTCTGCTCGAACGCCTCCACAAAGGGAGCCGAATACTGGTCGTAGTCCAGCACGCTGGTGGAAACGCTGCCTATGGACATCTCCATGCCCTTGACCGTGGTATCCACCGATTCGTTGATGAGCACCGTGACCCCCTGCTCCCGCAGCAGATCATCGATGCGGATGCCGCTGGTATAGATCATGTTGCCTTCGTGGTTGCCAATGCCGTAGTATACCGGCGCGATCTGCTGCAGCTGTGCACACAGGGTCACTGCAACATCGGTGTTGGGGTCGTTTTTGTTCACCATATCGCCCGCTATCAGGATCACATCCGGCGAAAGCCGCCGCACCTTATCCACAAGCTCACTATTATATGCGCCAAACTCGGAATCGTGCAGGTCGGAAAGCACCACCAGCCGGATAGTCTGGGCGGTGTTCACCTTCTCGGAATAAAGATGGAAAAACGATGTCTGCAGCTGTTCGGAGAAAGGCCACGCCTTTGCCTTCCACGCATAAGCCGTCCATCCGGCGGCCAGCGCAATGAGCAGCACGATCGTCAGCAGCACCCACTTCCAGCCGCCCCTGCGGGGTGCATCGTGCCGGGACACATCCTTTTTAGCCTGCGGGCCATCCGGCTGTGCCTGTGGTGCGGGCTGGGCCTGCGGCTGTGCGCCGGGCAATTCTTCTGCCCGGCGGCGCCGCCCAAAAAGCGGGCGTTTTTCTTTTGGTTTGCTGTGCTTGGCACTTGTTTTTGTATTTTTCATGCTTTTATCCGGTCGTTTCAGTGTCAATTCCAACGTTCTGGGCATAAAAATGGTATTATAGCTAATAATATCACACTTCGCGGTTTTCTGCAATAAACTTCCCGGTGTTCCTCGGCCTGCTGTCTGCCCCGCAAACTCCGGCTGTGCAGGGCAGTTTTTCTGTGGTATACTGGTACTGGAAGCAGCCCGCTGCTGCGGGTACTTTTTTGAAAAGCGTTCACGCAAACTTCACAGCTTTTTCCTATTCTTGCTGTATGATATTCTGGATAAGAAGTCTATTATTGAGGAAGGTGTCTGTATTATGGCTAAGATCCTGATCGTTGACGACGAGCCGCGTATCCGCGAGCTGATCCGCGAGCATTTACAATATTCCGGTTACGTGTGTGAAGAAGCTGCCGACGGCACAGCTGCCCTGACCCAGCTTTCCGGCGGTACATTCGATCTGGTCATTCTGGACCTGATGATGCCGTTCATGGACGGCATGACCTGCTTGCGGGAGATGCGCGCCCGCCACATCAATACGCCGGTCATCATCCTGACTGCCCGCGGCGAGGAATACGACAAGCTGGCCGGTCTGGAGAGCGGTGCCGACGACTACGTGGTCAAGCCCTTCTCGCCCCGGGAGCTGGTGGCCCGCGTCAAGGCCGTGCTGAACCGCACCATGCCCAAGCCCGCTGCCGCCTCCGACACCATGACCTTTGGTGAGCTGACCATCGACACGGCCAGCCACACGGTGCGCGTTTCCGGCGAGGAGGTGGCCCTGACTCCCAAGGAGTTCGACCTGCTGGTGTTCCTTGCCTCCAACAAGGGCATCGCCCTCAGCCGTGAAAAGATCCTGCAGAAGGTGTGGAACTACGACTACTTTGGCGAGGACCGCACCGTGGATACCCATGTCAAAATGCTGCGGGGCCATCTGGGCAAGTGCCGCAGCTACATTGCTACCGTGTGGGGCATCGGCTACAAATTTGACCCCGACGCAGCGCGCTGATAAAGGAGCGGAGGATTCATGCGGCACCATCACTCCCCCGGCATCCGCGGCCAGCTGATGTGGTTTTTGTGTTGTATCTGTCTGTTCCTGCTGGCACTGGTGTGGTTTCTGTCCACCCAGCTGCTGGAACCGCTGTACACCAAGCACATTGAAAAACAGCTGACCACGCAGGCGGAAAGCATCACCGCCGAACTGGACAAGGCTCTTGCAAACGGCGAAGCCCTTTCGGCATGGTCTTTTGGCCATCTTACGGTCAACACCGCATTCTTTGACCGGCTTGCCACCCAGCTGTACGCCAGCGGTTCGCTGAACAGCTTCTGTGTGGATATTTCCGATACCACCATGCGCACGATCTATAAGATCGAGAACCAGTCCTACTGCAACCTGCACGAAACGCTGCTCTCAGATTCTGCCAACAACGATATGATCGTTTCCACCGCTGTGGCCATGCGCAAGAAATGCCGCACCACCGGCGGCTTTGTGCAGACCTTGAATCCGCCGCGGCTCTCCGGCTCGGCACAGCTGCTGGTGGGGCGCAACACCTCCGGCGGTGAGTACACCGTGCTTGTCACTACCAGTCTTGTGCATGTGGCCGAGGCCGGCAAGATCCTGAGCACCGTGCTGCCCATGGCGGCGGCCGTGATCTTTGCCTTTGCCATGACGGCGGCATGGCTGTTCAGCGAGTGGTTCACAAAACCGCTGCGCCAGCTTTCCAGCGCGGCCCGCCAGATGGCCATGGGCAACTATGCCGTGCAGGTGGATACCCGCCGCAGCGACGAGCTGGGCGATCTGGCCCGGGACTTTAACCACATGGCAAGCGAGGTGCAGCACACTTCGCAGATGCAGCGCGACCTGCTGGCCAACGTCTCCCACGATCTGCGCACCCCGCTGACCCTGATCAAGGGCTACGCCGAGACGGTGCGCGACATTACCGGCGACGACAAGGCCCACCGCGATGAGCAGATGAACATTATCGTGGACGAGACCGACCGCCTGACCGCACTGGTATCCAGCGTGATGGAGCTGAGCAAGGTGACAAGCGGTGCCGAAAAATGCGAGCGCGTACACTTTGATATGGGCCAGCTGTGCGACGAGGTGAGCGAACGGTACGATGCCATCTGCGCCCAGAACGGCTGGCAGCTCCAGCTGGAGCTGCCGGACGAGGAGCTGCCCGTTTACGCAGACCCCAACATGATGCAGCGTGCACTGCATAACCTGCTGGGCAACGCCATGCACCACATCGGCAGGGACGGCATCTTTATCCTGCGGGCCCAGCGCTGCACCGAGGGTGTGCGGGTAGAGGTGGAGGACCACGGCCCCGGCATTGCCGCCGACGACTTGCCCTATATCTTCGATCGGTACTACCGCTCCCGTTCGGATGCCGGCAAGCAGGGCACCGGTCTTGGCCTTTCCATCACCAAGGCTATCTTCCAGCAGCACGGCTTCCGCTTTGGTGTGCAGAGCGCCATTGGCATGGGCACCACGTTCTGGTTCATCATGAACGATCTGCCCGCCAACGAAAAGAAAACGCCGCAGGAGTGATCTACTCTGGCATAGTAAAAAACCGGACAGCCCGCGGGCTGTCCGGTTTTTGCTATGCGTTATTGCTTTACGAATTGGAATCTGCTGTGTGGTAGATCCCGAATGTATTATCCGGTGCGGGCATCTCCACACGGGAAGCGCGGTCGTTCACGGCCCACATCATCGCGCCCATTGCGGCCAGCACCACCAGAATGATGAGCCATTTTACAGAATTCGGCAGTTTTTTCATAGAAGTTTCTTATACATCCTTTTATATTTCATGCGTTTATTCCGGTCTGCATATCTTCCGTGCTGCTTTGAGCAGCTGGGCAGCCTGTACGCTGTCCAGCTGCTTCACCCACGCGCCGCGCTGTGCGGCGCCTTCGCCGGTGCTGCCCGCTTCCGCAAAGCAGGCAAGGTCGGAGTCGGTGCGGCTCTGCCATGCGGAAAAGCCCTCCGGTGCGATGTGTGCGCCAAGGCGGCAGTCCAGCACAGCCGTTTTACCGGTGGGCCGCCACGGTCTGCCCAGAAACACTGTACCCGCCGGGCAGTTGTCCGAGACAAAATCGCAATCCCAGAACACAAAGCCAAGGCCGTCCGCACTGCCGGACGGCGCTGTAACGTAGCTTGCAGGCAGATGGTTGTTCACGGTGCGGATGGTGCACTGCTCAAACAGAGCGTCCGCGCCGCCAAAAATAAAATCGATATCCCCCGCGATCTCGCAGTGCCGGTAATACTGGGCCGTCAGTCGGCGGGGCGCAAAGCGGCCCGGGCCAAGGAAGCCGTCCTTCTCCCGCTCCTTCTCCGGCAGAGGGGCGCAGAACAGCGTATCCTGATTGCCCAGCAGCCGCACATTCTCAAAGAGGGTGTTTGAGCAGTCCACATAAGCCGCCACGGCCTGCCCTACCTTTGCCCCGGGGCCGGCATCGTTTTCAATGGTCAGGTCCCGCACCCGCAGTTCTATCCCCCGGAAAAACGCGGTATAGCTGCGGAAGGTGTGGGTGGGCCTGCCGTCCGGGTGCGGCAGCCTGCCGCCGTCCCCCCACACGATGCGGGTGCTGTCCATGCCCGCGCCGATCAGGGTGATATCCTGTTTTTCGCACACCAGCTTTTCCCGGTAAACGCCCGGGCCAATGCGGATCTCTGCTGCGCAGGTATAAGGCACGGCCAGCACCGCTTCGGACACCGAAGCAAAATCGCCGCTGCCATCCTGTGCTACGGTTATGGTAAGCATATTTCTGCCCTCCCGTTTTGTTTCTATGCTTCCATAGTATACCTTCTCCCCCGTCGAAAATCAACGAAGTTTGTGTGAACATCAAACGCATTTTTCCAGCCGCAGCACCGCCGCCGTAATGTCGTCCGGCCTGCCGGTCTTCTGGGCGCGCACGCGGGCCGTTTCCACCAGCGTCTTTGCAATTTTTTCCGGCGCTTCCCCTGCCGCAGCGGAAAGCTCCAGCTGCTTTGCCACCCAGCCCGGGCCGTCCACCAGCAGCCCGTCCGAAACCAGCACCGCATAATCGCCCACCGTCAGATGCACCACCCGGCTCTGGCCGTTCACTCCGCCCAGAATGCCCACCGGCAGGCTGGTGTCGCCCACGGCGCGCACCCGCCCACCGTGCACAAGGAAGCCCGGTGCCGCACCGGCCTTGAACAGCCTTGCCGTGCCGGTGTAAAGGTCCACGCTGATCAGGTCCAGCGTAGCACCGCTCTCATCCTCGCTTTTCAGGGCGAGGGCTACGTTGACCAGCCGTGCCGCCAGCTCTGCGGTAAAGCCCGCCTTGAGCAGCCGGGCCGTCAGTTCAGCGGCAAGGTTGCCGTCCACGGCGGCGGGCCTTCCGGTGCCCATGCCGTCGCACAGGATCATCTGTGCTGCCGCCGGGCTGCAGAACTGCTGCACCGCATCGCCGGAAATACTGCCCCGCGCTGCCGCACCCGCCATGCCGAACACCGCCCGCAGCACAGGCTTTTCGCTGAACAGTAGGGTGGTCATCCCCTTGCAGGAAAGCACCTGCGGCACTTCCAGCGTGCGGCGGCAGATGCGGCCCACCTCCCCCGCCAGCGCGGCCAGCTCCTGCGCCGAGAAGCGGGTACGCGGCAGCGTGACCGCCGCATGGGTGCGGCCCAGATCATCCAGCGTGACGGCACACTCCTGCGGCGGCGTGCCAAGCTGCGCAAAAAAGTCTGCCACCCGGCCGGATTTATAGGGTTCCGGGTCGCCCGGACGGCCCAGCTGTTCCCCCAATACCCCCAGCGCTTCGGCCACAGCGCTGTACTGCTCGGTCAGGGCGGTGCGCATGGCTTCGGCATGAAGGCGGGCCTCCTTGCGGCTGCGGTACAGCGCAAAGGAGCGGTTTGCCGCTGCGCACAGCGCTGCCGGGTGGATGCACCGGGATAATTGCCCGGGCAATTGGGCGGTTTCCAGCCCGCCGCTGCTTTCCAGCAGAGGGCGCAGCGCTTCCATGCCCTCCAGCGTGGCGGCATACTCCTGCTTCCAGCAGGTATCCCGCCGTCCGCAGTTAAAACAAAGGGTATCATGGGTGTTGTCGATCACCCAACGGAAATCCTCACACCGGTGCGGCAGCGTTTCGTAGACATCGTTCACGGTTTCTGCCAGCGATGCAAGGCTCTGGGACACCTGTTCCAGCCGGGTGGCCGCTGCACTGTACTGCTGCGGCTGGGCCTGCCCTGCCTGCGGCTTTTCTTCCGGCTCCGGCACAAGCCATGCTGCGGGCATGGCCGCTACGGCCGTGATGCCGATGCAGACGTTCAGCAGGTATTGGAATGCGCTCCCGGGCGGATGCACACAGAGTGCACCGGTCACGCAGCCGCCCGCGTAGGCGGCTACCGTTTCCATGCGCCGTCCGGGTGCCAGCACTGCCGCTGCCGCCGTGGCACAGGCAAGGCCGGATGCCGCAAAGCTGAGGGCCGGGTCTGCCGCGCACAGCGCAGCGCCCAGCACTGCGCAGGCCGCAAGCGCGGCTTTGGCCTGCCCTTTGCTGCATAAATACAGTTCCAGCGCCGCGCAGGCGATCACGCCCGGCAGCAGCTGCCACAGCTGTATGCTGCCCAGCGCTGCCGCTGCGGCAGCACCCACCAGAAGCATCCCCGCCCCCGGTTTTTCCGGGGCAAAATGCCGCAGGCAAAAGCCCATGGCTGCGGCCAGCAGGGCATCTGCTGCACTGTAAAACACCAGCTCTGCTCCGCCGCCGCCAAAGGCAAAGCACAGCGCCATGCCCACCAGCGTGCCGCAGCCCGCCAGTGCCGCCGGGGCCAGTGTTCTGGCACCCATCCACCGCGCTGCCACTGCAGCACCCAGTGCGCACAGCATACAGACACTGCGCAGCGAGAGCGCGCCGAACCCGTGCAGCAGCATCCCCAGCGCTGCACCTGCCGCGCAGGGGGCAAAGCAGTCCTCTGCAAAGCCCAGCACAAGGCCAAGGCCAAAAGGCATCAGCGCACCGTACAGAACGGCCCAGCCGCCTGCAAATCCCACTGCCACAGCCGCCAGCCTGCGTGCTGCCGGGCGCAGCTCTGCCCGCCTTGCCAGTGCTGCCCGCTGTCCATTCTGCCGCCCGACCGCTGCCAGACCCATCCGCTCTGTCATAAAAACTCCCCGCTTTCCGGCGGGGCGTTGTGGTTCTGTTCCCCGCGCTTTCTGCATATACTGTAGCGCGGGCGCGCGGCGATTTTTGGCGCGGTGCAGTGTTCTGCCGCAAACCTGCTCAAAGACGCAAAAAAGCCCTGCAGCGTTCAAAAATGCTGCAGAGCTTTGTGGTTTTATGGCAAAAATCAGCCGTTCAGCTTTTCAATTGCCGCTTTTACGCGGGCAAGGGTGGTCTCACGGCCCATCATGCAGGCAAGGTCGGTGCCGCCGCCGGGGGTGCGCTGCTTGCCGGAAAGGGCAATGCCCAGCGGGTACAGCAGCCAGCCGTTCTTCTTGCCCAGCTCCTCGGCCTTGGCCTTGCAGGCATCGAACACGGCATCGCGATTGCCAAAATCCAGTGCTTCGTCGCTGAGCACAGGCAGCAGGGCTTCCAGTGCCTCCTTGGCGGTCTCCGGGGTGGTCTTCTGCTTCTTGTTGGCGTACATGCTCACATCGTACTCGGGCATCGCATCAAAGAAATCCAGCTGCTCCGGGATCTCGCCCAGCACCTCGCACCGGGGCTGCAGGTTTGCACACAGCAGCTTCTTGTCGATGGGGGTGTGCACGGCCTTGTCGATCCACGGCTCCGCCTTCTTCTGGAACTCCTCGGGGGACAGGCGGCGGATATATTCCGCATTGATGGCACGCAGCTTGAGCGGGTCGAAGATGGCGGGAGACTTAGAGATGCCGTCCGGGGACCAGATCTTGACCAGCTCGTCCAGCGAGAAGATCTCCTGCTCGGCGTACTCGCCCTTGGGGCTCCAGCCCAGCAGGCAGATATAGTTCATCACGGCATCGCTCAGGTAGCCCTTTGCCACCAGATCCTGATAGCTGGC
>ERZ1026860.326-NODE-326-length-35187-cov-5.715843_pt1 | contig 35187 bp, 33 predicted proteins | sample MGYA00380160_ERZ1026860 | MGnify/ENA primary metagenome ERZ1026860 (study PRJEB33269, sample SAMEA4719796) | human gut metagenome | biome: human-associated habitat; feature: organic feature; material: feces | place: Cameroon | collected 2013-10 ... | reverse complement strand
CGGCAGCGTCAGATGTGTATAAGAGACAGAAGGTAACACCGTTACGAAATTCGCCTGCCTGCATAAAACAATTCCTCCATATAAAACAAGTTATAAATTTTCAGTAAATCTCTTATTATTCTACCCTATTATATCGACTTTTGCAAGCCTTACTTGCAAATTGTCAGCTGTTTCGGCGCATTTGTCAAATCTCGGCATCCATCCGGCGTAATGCATAGCATATCTTCAATACGAACGCCAAATCTTTCCGGAATATAGATGCCGGGTTCTGCCGAAATAATGTTGCCGGCACACAGAATTTTTTCATAGCGCGGCGCAGCCAGCGGCAGTTCATGAATGTCAATGCCAATGCCGTGACCGAAGCTGTGTCCGAAGCAGCTGCCGTATCCCTCTGCCTCGATAATATCGCGGCCCGCTTTATCGACAAACGCGCCGGTAACGCCGGGTCTCGCCGCCGCAATGCCGGCTTCCTGCGCGCGGAGCACAATGTGATAGACCTTATCCATTTCTTCCGTCACATGGCCGACAGCGACAGTGCGCGTCATGTCCGAGCAATAGCCCTCATAGGTACAGCCGAAATCCATCGTGACAAAGTCGCCGTCCTCAATCACTTTTTCGGACGGAACGCCGTGCGGCATCGAAGATTTTTTGCCGGAGACCACAATCGGATCAAACGACATCTTTTCTCCGCCGTAGTCCAGCATACGAAATTCCAGCAGCGACGCGATATGTTTTTCCGTCACACCGGCGTGAATATCATTGAGTGTCTCTGCCAGCGCGCGCTCTGCGATGCGCTGTGCCTTGACGCAGCACGCAATTTCTTCTTCCGTCTTGATCTCGCGCAGGTCGCTGATGAGCGAGCCCATCGGCTGCATCTTTGCCATCAGTGCCGGTTCCCACTGCGCATGATCTGCACAGGTCATAAATCCTTCTTCAAATGCAATCGTCTTGACGCCATCGCGCTGGCACACCGCATTGACCATCGCCGCATAAGACCGGCGCACCATATCCACCTGAACGCCCTCGCGGACGCGCTTTTTTGCCGCTTCGATGTAGCGGAAATCCGTAAACAGATACCCGCCCTTCTCCGTCACCACGCAGACGCCCGCCGAGGACGGAAATCCCGTCACATAGCGTCGGTTTTGCGGACTGGTAATCAAAATTGCGTCAAAATCAGCCTGGCGCAGGGCTTCCTGAATTTGCTTCAGCATAAAAAATTGCCTCGATTCTGCTTCTGATTCAACCGGTTTGCTTCATATAGTTTTGATAGATATGCATCATGGTCACGGCATCTTCCGCCTGCGTGCCGGCAGACTCACAGATAAATCTGGGTGTATAGCCGCGCGCTGCCGTCTCCGCGGCGATCGGCTCAAATGGCGGACCATAGATTTCATCAGAAAATGTCAAATGGCGGACTTCTCCGCCCTTGCTGTATTCAATTTTAGAAAAATGGCTGTGAAAGATTTTCGCCCGTTCGATGCCGATGGTCTGTTCCATCAAATCAAACAGCGCGGCAACTTCTTCTTGTGTCGCCATCTCGCCGTGTGTGCGCGCATTGAGATGTCCGAAGTCAATGCACGGCAGCAGCCGATCATCCAGCGCAACCAGCTCCATGATTTCCTGTGCGGTGCCAATGACGTTGATTTTTCCCATTGTCTCCAGACAAATCGTGATGTCGGTATAGCCTGCATCGTCTTTTGCCGCCAAAATTTCGCGAACATTGACGCGGCTGTTTGCCATCGCGGCATCCCGCGTGCGCTTTTTGCCCACGCCGCCGGTATGAACGACAATGCGGTCTGCGCCCATGTCGCGCGCCGCGCGGCAGCTTTCCAACACATAGCCAATATTTTTCTGTTTCTTTTCCGCCTCATCGGTGGACAAATTGATAAAATACGGCGCGTGCAGCGACAGCTGAATGCCATGCTTTTGCGCCTCTTGTCCGATGAGACCCGCAGTTTCTGACCCAATGCGAACGCCGCGTCCACACTGATACTCATACGCAGTCAGACCTTTTGCAGCGATCCATGCCGGCGCATCTTTCGTCGCCTGAAAGCCCGCCTGTGCAAAGGACACTGCATTGCCCGCCGGGCCAAATATCGTTTTCATGTAATCACCTCATATAGTGTACTGGATTTCCGTCTAAATTGCAACCAAAGACACGCAAAAAACAAAGGGAGGACATCGCATGGCATCAAACACCCATTGGATTATCGCAGCCGCCGGAGCGGACGCCCAGCAGACCAGACAAGCCGGCTTTTCCTGTGTCCATTTTTGCTCCCGCCTGTCTGAAGAAGGGACGTTTTCTCTGACCGCTTTGCCCGTCGGTTCCCGCGGCGATTATCTCGGCATCGCGGACAGCCGAGGCATTCCCAAGCACTGCGCCGCATTCGCGCGCGAGGCAGTCTGTGCCGCACAAAACCGGCACTGCACGGGAATTTTGGCGGATTTCGAACGGCCGCTGCTGCAAGAGCTGACGGCTTGTTTGAATCGCGAGGCGCAGCAGCAAAACCTCACGCTGTTCGTTCCGCTCCCGCTGGCGGACTACGCGCCGCATGCGCAAGTCATCGCGGACACCGTCATTTCCGGCGGCAGCTTGGAGGAATACTTTTCCGATTTGCTCTCGCGTTTCGGAGAGCACCGGCTCGCCGCACAGCTCACCTGCACCTGCATGGATTTTCCGCTCCCTTGTCCTTCTCCCAGCGGAACAGTGCTGACTGCCGAGCAATTTCAGGCACTGCGAACGGCGACCGGTTCTGCGGTCTTTTTCTCGCGCGAACTGTGCGCCAAGTATTTTACCTACACCAAAGACGATCAGGCGCATTTCGTCTTATTTGATGACGCAGATACGCTGCAAGCCAAAGCACAGCTCTTGACGCGCCTTGGTGTTCAATGTCTGCTCGCCGTCTATCCCGACGCCAAAGCGATGGGATTATTTTGAATGCGTGCGGTCAAACAGCCGCGCACCGGATACAAATTTTGCACAGATGCCATACGCGTCCAACGCACTGTACGCCGCGCGCTCCAACCGCTGAGGAATGGTCAGCGCAAACGGATGCTGCAAGCTGCTGTCATCCAGCACGACAGCACTGAAATCATACCCGCGCTCCAGACTTCCTACGCTGCCAAAGAACGCACCGCCGCCCTTGGTCGCCAGATAAAACGCTTCACAAAAGGTCAGCGGCGCTGCGCCGTCATCGACCAGCCGCCAATACAATTTGGAAACCTGCACAGCATCACAGACCGCCCGCAATATTGATTCCGTGTGACCGCCCGCGACATCGCTGCCCAAGCCCACAGGCATATGATTTTCCAAATAGCGGCGAATCGGCGCGATACCCGACGACAAATTGGTGTTGGATGCAGGGCAGTGTGCGACAAACACGCCGTTGTCCCGCAGCAGCTTGATTTCCTCCTCCGTCGAGTGCACACAGTGTGCCATAATCGCCGGATAGGTGTGTTCTTTCGGATGCTGTCTGCCAAACAGGCCATAGGCATCATAGGCATCGCCATAAAACCTTGCGTCCGGACAAAGTTCGTGTACAAACGCAATTTCTCCCGTGTTTTCCGACAGATGCGACTGCACCGGCAGCTTGTACTCCTGCTGGATGATTTGCAGCTTTGCGAGCAGCTCCGGTGTGCACGACGGAATAAAGCGCGGCGTCAGTATCGGTTTGGTGCGCTGATACTTTCCCGCGATTTCATACAGCCAGCGCAGGGTCTCCTGTGCGGATGCCTCTGCGCTGCTTTCCCGCAGGTTATCCGGCGCCTCTCGATCCATATTGACCTTGCCGACAAAGCTGATCAGCCCCGTCTGCTCCATGCGATCCATCAGCAATTCCGTCGCCGCGCGGTGCTGCGTGGCGAACAGACATGCGTGAGATGTCGCACTGTGCTTGATATTGTCCGCAAAAATCGTATATGCTTTATCGGCATAGGAAAGGTCTGCATATTTTGCTTCCTCCGGAAATGTTTGCTGACCAAGCCAATCCATCAATTCCAAATCCATCCCCATGCCGCGGAATGCATACTGCGGCGCATGCATGTGCAGATCCACCAAGCCTGGAATAATCAGCTTTCCGGTAAAATCGTATACCGGAAAATGCGCATACTGCTCGGGCAGCTGCGCAAAGACGCCCTGAGAAACACCATTCTCGCACACAGCATAGGCGTTTTCCATCGTTGTCCATTGGTCTTTCGTCTTGCAAAAACAAATGTCGCCTTTGATTGCAAAGCTCTGTTTCGTATTCATGAAAATCCCGCTCCTTTTCAATCCGCATAGCAATATATCATACTTTGTCCAGCTTTTCAAGAACTCTGCGGAGCGTAGATTGGATTTCGTCTCCACTTGCGGTATGATAGGCGCAGGAGGTTTATATCATGAATCAAAAGAAAATCGGCGAACTCATTCGCGCCGCCCGCCGTGAGCATGGCTTCACACAGCAGGAGCTTGCGGACAAAATGAACATCAGTGACAAAACCGTTTCCAAGTGGGAATGCGGCTTAGGCTGTCCGGATTTATCCCTGCTGCCGCAGCTCTCGAAAATTCTCGGATTGGATTTGTCCGCCCTGTTGGACGGGCAGCTGCCCACGCGCCGCGTCCTCGCGGGCAACATGAAAAAACTGTTGTTTTACATCTGTCCGACATGCGGCAATCTCATCACCGCTTCCGGTGAAGCACAGATGAGCTGCTGCGGCAAAAGGCTGCTCCCGCTCACGCCGCAAAAGGCATCTGATGGCCAAAAACTGACACTGGAAAAGCTGGAAAACGAATGGCATGTGATTTCCGATCACCCCATGACCAAGGAGCATTCGATTGCTTTCGTCACGCTGCTCACCGGAGATACCGTCGTGACGCGAAAACTATATCCGGAGTGGAACATGGAAACCCGTCTGCCGTACTTTCGCCACGGCATTCTCGTCTGGTACTGCAATCAGCACGGTTTATTTTATCAAAATTTCTAAATTCCACGCAAAAATCCGCAGAGCGCGCAAAAAGCTCTGCGGATTTTTTGTCTCTTATGTTACTGGGCATAAAAAATGCGGCACGGAAACCCGTACCGCATTTTCATTCCTGTTACCAAACCTGATTGCCCTTGTCATCAACAAACTTGCGCTTGCAGACACGGCACTCCAGCACCGGTCCGAGCAGCGGCAGCGTCTTGTGGCAGCTCGGGCAGCGCCACTTGAAGAAGTTGATGAGATAGAACCAGATGACCAGCACGATTGCCGCATAGCCGGAATACAGGCACGGCTTGCTGTCCATGCCAAACACCTGCCCCAGCACAATGCAGACAACTGCCAATGCAATGGCTGCATACAGGCAATAAAAACCGATGCGGCGCCACTTGTGATACTTTTTGTCCTCTGAAAATTTTATCTTATTTTTAGCCATGGATGAAAACACACTTTCCTTTGTTTTTTATCATTTTAACACAGAAAATGGCGCGATGCAATGTCCCGAGCAACAGTTCACAGGAAAGTCATGCTTCGTCAGCAGCAATCACCGCAGCCGCCGCAGGAATTGTTGCAGCCGCCGCCACAGCATCCACCGCAGCCGCCACAGGAACCGCAGCCGCCACAGCCGCAGGAACCGCAAGAGCCGCAGGAGCCACAGTTCCAGCCGCCGCAGCCGGATCCGCCGCAGCAAATGAGCAGGATCAAGATGAGAATCCACCAGCAGTCAAAGCCATTGTTGCAGTTGTTGCACATAACAGATTCCTCCTGTTTCAAATTTTCCATTCCCATACTATCGCAGGGACAACCAGAAGGTGATACATTTTTTTACGTGCAAAAACCTCCCGCAGACTTTCACCCGCGGGAGGTTTATATGGTATGTCTTACTCAATCTCGTTGATTTCGTCAAACGGATCGGTGTCTTTCATGCGGTAGCAGAGCGTCATGAGCGAATCGGAAAAATGAACATCCTGTACCGGAACGCCCAGCACATCCTCTTTCATCGAGACATTGGAGAAATTCCAGATGCCGCGAATGCCGTTCTTGACCAGACGCTGTGCCATGTCCATCGCTTTATCCGCCGGCACGCACAGAACCGCAATATCCGGCCGTTCGCGCTCGCAGTATTCTTCCAGCTCCTGCAGGGCATGTACGTGAATGCCGCGGAAGTCGCTGCCCACAACCGTTTGCGCGGTGTCAAATGCCGCAATCGGACGAACGCCGCAGTAGGAGAAATCGAAGTTGCGCAGCAGTGCCCGTCCCAGATTGCCGACGCCGAGCAAAATTGCCCGCTGGCTTCCGGCAACACCGAGAATGCGCTCCAACTCCACGATTAACTTATCTACACTATAACCATATCCCTGCTGACCAAAGCCGCCAAAGCAGCTCAAATCCTGTCTGATCTGCGAGGCAGTCAGGTCCATCTGCAGGGCAAGTTCCTTAGACGAAATGCGTCCAATGCCCTGATCGGCAAGCTCCCGAAGCGTGCGGTAATACCGCGGCAGGCGGTTCACGACTGCTTTGGATACGTTTTTTGTGTTAGCCACTGATTACTCCTCCTGATATTCCTCTTACAGAGAAGCTTCCAGCGTCTCGCGGACAGCCTTGATGAAGCCTTCCGTATTCAGAGTTGTGACATGCTCCAACTTGGTGATAAGTGCAAGGTCCTTAGTCATCTTACCAGATTCTACGGTGTCAATGCAAGCTTTTTCCAGCTTGTCAGCAAATGCGGACAGCTCCGGCAGCTGATCCAGCTCGCCGCGCTTGCGCAGAGCGCCTGTCCATGCAAAAATGGTTGCGATGGAGTTCGTAGAGGTCTCCTCGCCCTTCAGGTGCTTGTAGTAATGACGCTGTACGGTGCCGTGTGCTGCCTCGTACTCGTAAACGCCCTTCGGAGAAACGAGCACCGATGTCATCATAGACAGAGAGCCGTATGCCGTCGCCAGCATATCACTCATAACATCGCCGTCATAGTTCTTGCACGCCCAGATATAGCCGCCGTTGGAGCGAATGACGCGGGCTACCGCATCATCAATCAGCGTGTAGAAATATTCCAGACCCATCTTCTCGAAGATTTCCTTGTATTCGTTGTCGTAAATCTCCTGGAAAATGTCCTTAAACGTGTGGTCATACTTTTTGGAAATGGTGTCCTTGGTTGCAAACCAAAGATCCTGCTTGGTGTCAACGGCAAAGCCAAAGCAGCTTCTCGCAAAGCTCTCAATAGACGGAACCAGATTGTGCTGACCCTGTACAATGCCTGCGGACTGGAAATCATGCACGGTCTCGCGCATCTCCGTGCCGTCCTCTGCGGTGTACACCAGCTCTACCTTGCCCGGGCCCGGAACCTTCATCTCGACGCCCTTGTATACGTCACCGTATGCATGACGCGCAATGGTAATCGGCTTCACCCAGTTTTTAACGTACGGCTCAACGCCCTTGACGAGAATCGGCGCACGGAATACGGTGCCGTCCAGAATGGCACGAATGGTGCCGTTCGGGCTCTTCCACATTTCCTTGAGGTTGTACTCGGTCATACGTGCTGCATTCGGTGTGATGGTTGCACACTTGACGGCAACGCCGTACTTCTTGGTTGCCTCTGCCGAGTCAACGGTTACCTGATCATCGGTTTCGTTTCGATGCTTGAGTCCCAGATCATAATATTCGGACTTCAGATCTACAAACGGGCAAATCAGCTCGTCCTTAATCATCTGCCAGATGACGCGGGTCATCTCGTCGCCGTCCATCTCGACGAGCGGTGTGGTCATTTTAATCTTTTCCATGACGGATCGTCTCCTCCTGCTTATGTACCGTGCGCGGCGGCTGTTTCCGCTCGCCCGCAGCTGCTTTGAATTTTCACTCGCGCAATCCTGCACGATTTTTTATCTCATCCAAACAGGGTACTCTGAAATTCTTCAGAGAGAATTTTGGAAGTTCTCTTTCATTTTACACCTTTTCGTCAAACTTTTCTACCTTTTTGCCCGTCTTTTTGCAATTCCGTTCTTTTGACAGATTTTCTCCGAGATTTCCGCTGTAGCAAAGGCATTTTGCCAAATTGTGCCGGTATTTCCTGCAAGAAATTCATAATATGCCTGTGCGCCAATCATCGCGGCATTGTCGCCGCACAGGCTGAGCGGCGGCATATAAATCGGCACGCCGAATCCCTCTGCCATTTTTTCGAGGTCTGCACGCAGCTGAGAATTTGCCGCCACACCGCCGGCTGCAACCAATCGGCGCACACCGGTCTGCTCTGCGGCGAGCTTGAGGCGCGGCACCAGCGTATCGCTGACCGCCCGCTGGAACGATGCCGCGAGGTCATGGCGATCCAGCGGCTCTCCCTTCTGCTCTGCATTGTGCGCCAGATTGATGACGGCTGTCTTGAGACCGGAAAACGAAAAGTCCAGCGGCGCACCATCTACATGAGAATGCGGCAGCTTATACGCCTTTGGATTGCCGCCCTGCGCCAGTTTGTCAATCTTCGGGCCGCCCGGATAACCGACACCCAACACGCGGGCAACTTTGTCAAACGCTTCGCCTGCGGCATCGTCGCGCGTTCCGCCGAGAATTTCCATATCCGTATAGTCCTTGACCAGCACAATCATAGACGAGCCGCCGGACGCAGACAGACACAAAAACGGCGGCTCCAGCTGCGGAAACGCCAGCAGATTTGCCGCGATATGGCCGCGAATATGATGCACCGGAATAAACGGCTTTTTCAGCGCCCACGCCAGCGACTTGGCATAATTGGAGCCGACCAGCAGCGCACCAATCAGTCCCGGCGCACACGTTGCCGCAATGGCATCCACTTCCTCCATCGTGAGACCGGCTTCACGCACAGCGGCCTGTGCTACGCCGGAAATCGCTTCCACATGACCGCGGCTTGCAATCTCCGGCACGACGCCGCCATACAGCGCGTGTTCCTCCGCCTGCGAGTTGATAATATTGGAACAAATCTTTCGTCCGTCTTCAATGACCGCCGCTGCGGTCTCGTCACAGGACGATTCGATTGCTAAAATCTTCATAATCGTTCTTTCCTTTATTCAGCCTGTAAAAATACTGTCATCAGCAGCGCATCCTCTGTCGGATGGCTGTAAAACTTTTTGCGAACACCGACGGACTGAAAGCCGCACTCCGTATACAGGGCAATTGCCGCCGCATTGGACGCGCGAACCTCCAGCGTGACAAACGCGAGATCTTTGGAGCGCTCCAACAGCGTCCGGACAAGCTGTCTGCCGATGCCCTGTCTGCGAAATGCCGGCGACACCGCCACATTGGCAATATATCCTTCGTCCAGCACGGTATGGCAGCCAATATATCCCGCCACAGTGCCGTCCGCCGTCACCGCCGTGAGAAACCGCGCACAGCTGTTATCCAGCTCTTCGCGCAAACCGTCCTCCGTCCACGGGTCGGCAAAGCACGCCTGCTCTATTTGCGCAACGGCTTGGACATGGGATTGTTCAAACCGTGTGATTTGTATATCTGTCATGGCATTTCCTCCACAATGCGGCGAATGTGCTGTTCGCACCGCGCATAGCCGTCGCGCCCGCTTCCTGCCGGATCGGAAATCTCCGGCAATGCACGAATCTTTTTGCTCGCCTCCGGATGTTCTTCCGTCAGATGCCGCGCAATCGCTGCGGTGACGCACCAAATTTCATCCGCTTTTGCCAGCATAGACGCGGACAGCTGCCGTGCCAAATGGGTGCGCAGCTGCTTCGGCCGTATGGCATCCCCGAGCTGCGCACCTTCCTCTGCATAAACACCGGCGCTGTACGCCCGCCTGCCATGCTTCTGTGTGTACAGTGCCGCCGCCATGGGTGCGCGAAATACATCGTTGTAATCTACAAACAGAATCATACCGTCAACCCTTTGCGGCGTACCAGTCGTGTCCGCATGCGACATCGACAGTCAGCGGTACGCTGAGCTGGCAGGCCGCTTCCATTTCTTCTTTGAGGATGCGCTTTGCCTGCTCTACCTCCTGTTCCGGTGCTTCCAAAATCAGTTCGTCATGCACCTGTAAGACCAGTCTGCTCTGCATGTGCTCTTTCTGCAGTCTGCGGTACACGCGCAGCATAGCAATCTTGATGATATCCGCCGCCGTGCCCTGAATCGGTGTATTGAGCGCCATACGCTCGCCCAGCTTGCGGATGTTCGTGTTTTTGGACTTGAGTTCCGGCAGCCAGCGTTTGCGGCCATACGCCGTCTGGACAAAACCGTCCTGCTTTGCCTGCTCCTTGATGCGCGACATATACTCCCGCACGCCATGATATACCGACAAATATTTGTTGATATATTCGGTCGCCGTTTTCACGGAAACGCCAATATCATTGGACAGCGAATAGCCGGATATTCCGTACACAATGCCAAAATTTACCGCCTTTGACGACCGGCGCATAGACGCCGTCACTTCCTCAATCGGTACATGGAACACCTGCGATGCCGTCATGGCATGAATGTCCGTGCCGCTGCAAAACGCTTGCATCATCGTTTCGTCCTTTGCGATGTCCGCAAGCACACGCAGTTCAATCTGCGAATAGTCAGCATCAACCAGCACGCATCCCGGCTTTGCCACAAACATATGCCGCAGCTCACTGCCAAGTTCCGTGCGAACCGGAATGTTTTGTAAATTCGGGTCAGTAGAGCTGAGGCGTCCGGTCGCCGTCACCATCTGCTGGAACGTCGAATGAATGCGCCCATCGTCACCGATGACCTTGAGCAAGCCGTCTACATAGGTCGAGCGCAGCTTGGTCAGCTGGCGATATTCAATCACCATGCCGACCATCGGATGATAGCCCTTGAGAGCTTCCAAAACCTCAATGTTGGTGGAATAGCCGGTTTTGGTTTTTTTGATAACCGGCAGTTCCAGCTCCTCAAACAAAATCTGGCCAAGCATTTTGGTCGAGTTGATGTTAAATTCCCGTCCGGCCTCTCGGTAAATCTCCGCCGTCAGCTCATCAATCCGCTGTGTCAGTGTATCGCCAAACGCCCGCAGAGCATCTGCATCCGCTTGGAATCCATAAAACTGCATCGAGGCGAGCACGCCTTCCAGCGGCAGTTCAATATTGCAAAACAGGTCATACATGCCTTGCTTTTTGATATTCCGCACAATTTCCTGTGCCATTTCCTGTATGGCAGCCGCATGTTCCGCCAGCGTGCGCAGCGCAGTTTCCCGCCCGCCGAGCGGAGAAAAGGCGTCCTCCGCTTCATAATCCGAAACCGGCGCCAGTTCTCGATTCAAATACGCAAGCGCCACTTTTTCCAATCCGTATCCGGATTCAGACGGATCCAGCAGATAGGCTCCCAGCGCCGTATCGCAGACAAAATCCGCTGCTTGGATGCCTTCCTGCAGCAGCGCCAAAAGATACGGCTTGCCGTCGTGCACGGTCAGCGGATACTTTCCGGAAAACAACTGTTGTAAAACCGTGTGCCAGCCCTGCGTTCCGACCTGATCGGCACACAGCAGGTAGGCGGTATCTTCCGCGAGCACGCAAACCGCCTCCAGCGAGTGCGGGGCAGTCAAAATCAGTTCCTGCTTGTCTGCAATCGCCGCAAACAATTGTTCTCCGCCGTGCAGCTCTTTGTGCACGATTTCTCTTTTCGGCACGGCGTCTTGTTCCGGCGCGTGCAATCCCAGCCGCGTGATATAGTTTTTAAATTCCAGACGCGTAAACAGCCGATACAATGCCGTCTCGTCCATTTGCACTTCCGGCAGCTGCGCCGCCGTGCACGCCAGCGGCACATCGCGCACAATCGTCACAAGATGCAGGCTCTTGTCCGCCGCTTCTCTGCCGTCCAGCAGCTTCGCGCGCTGTCCTTTTTTGATAAACGGATCCTCAATATTTTCATAAACCGCCTGCACAGAACCAAATTTCTGAATCAGTCCCATGGCGGTTTTTTCTCCGATGCCCGGCACACCCGGAATATTGTCCGACGTATCACCCATGAGTGCTTTGAGATCGATCATATGAATCGGGTCAAAGCCATACTGCTCGCGGAATACCTCCGTCGTGTATTCCGTAATGGTGGTCTGCCCCTTGCGCGTAATAGACAGCAGAACGCTGGTTCCGCCGCCGATCAACTGCAGGGCGTCTTTATCTCCGGTTACAATCAGGCAGGTATCTCCATGGTCATTTGCCTGCCGGCTCAATGTGCCGAGCAAATCATCCGCTTCAAATCCCGCCTTTTCCATATACGGAATTCCCATTGCGTCCAGCACTTCCCGAATGAGCGGAAGCTGCTGCGCCAGTTCGTCCGGCATACCCTTTCGTGTTCCCTTGTACTCTGCATATTCTTTATGCCGAAAGGTCTTTTCTCTGACGTCAAAGCATACCACAATACGGTCCGGCTTGTGCTCGTCCTGTAATTTAAACAGCGTGGATAAAAAACCATATACCGCATTGGTAAACAATCCCTCGTGGTTGGTCAGCAGCCGCACGCCATAAAAGGCGCGATTGAGTATGCTGTTGCCATCTATTGCCATCAGCTTCATTGTATGCCCTCCATTTCTTCTAACTATTGATTATACCATGAATGCAAGGCAATTTACTAGGGTGAGCGAATAAAAATTGACGTCCTGCACGGAATACGGCTATAATACAAGTATTCTCCCGCGAAAGAAGGCGATGTGTTGTCTTGCTGCTATGTTGTCCGATTATATGGTTTGCCGTGGCTCGCATGGTTTGCACCGGCACTGTTCGTGTCGTGCATATCCCACACAGCGGCATTTTTTCCGCTTCTCTGCTCCGGCGTATGGGCTGCCATATGTGCTGCTCTGCTGTCTCTGCTTCCGCAGACTGCCGCCCGCCTGCTCGGCACCCTTGCGAACCTGCTTGTCATTTGCTATGCGTTGATACAAGCCGGTTATTTCTGTATCTTCCAACGATTTCTATGGCTGCGCGATGTTTCCTATCTGCGTGACGGTGCAGAATTTGCCAATTCTGTGTTTTCCTATTTATCCGTTGGTTTTCTCGCGGGTGCAGCGGGATTGCTTGCGTTGTCACTGCTTGCCTGCCGGCTGCGTCCACATACACAGCCAAACCGTTTTCGTTTCGTGCCGGTGTGCTTTGGTGCACTGACTGCCGCCGCTCTGGTGTCCTTCTGCGCGCCGGACAACGCGCGCTATGATGCCCTCGGCGTCTGCAAAACGGCCGGATTATATCAGACAGCCGCATATGATATTTCGGAGCATTTTATTCAGCCCGCGCTGTGCCGGACCGATGCCGAGCAGACACGGGCACAGGTCTCCGCGTATTTAAACACCTACGGCAGCTCCGGAGCGGCCAACTCCATGACCGGAAAACTGCGCGGAAAAAACGTCATCTTGGTATTGATGGAAAGTGCCGACGATTGGACAATTACGCAGGATTCTGCGCCGACCATCACGCGGCTGATGCAGGAGGGCATCCGGTTTACCAATTTTTACACACCGCTGTACGGCAGCGCGCGCACGTTTAATTCAGAATTTGCGATGAACACCGGCATTTTTTCTCCAACCGACGGAACACTCGTGACTTCCTATCAGACAAACAATTTTTCCGAGAGCCTGCCCAATCAATTTCGGGCGAGCGGCTATACTGCCAATGCGTTCCATTACAGCAGCCCGTCCTTTTACAGCCGCGGCGTCATGGATCCTGCCATGGGGTACGAGCACTATATCAGCTATATGGATTACACAGACAATTCCTTTTCCAGCGAACTATATGAGGATTGTTTTGTTCTGACAAATCCTGCGCTGCAAAATAAGCTGCTGCCCACAGACCAGCCGTTTTTCAACTTTGTCATCTCGCGCAATGCACATATGCCGTATGGCAACGGAGATTCCGTCGGCACATATGCGCTGCAAAAGTACCCGCAGTACGCCAACTGCGACAGCTGTTCCGAGGTTCCGTATTACTATGCCAAAATCCGGCTGCTCGATGATTTCTTCGCGCAGCTGCTGCAAACGCTTCAGCAGCGCGGTCTATTGGACAACACTGTGATTATCGGCGTGACCGACCACTACGCTTACACAATGAACGATCAGCAGCGCGTGCGGGAGTTGTCTCATGTCCCCGCAGATTTGCTTGTGGAACGCACGCCCTGTTTTATTTGGTCCGCAGATATGCAGCCGATGACCGTCTCCAAGCCGTGCAATACAGCAGATCTGGTGCCGACCCTGCTCAATCTTTTCGGCATGGACTGCGCCGGATACCTCGGACATGATATCTTCGATGAAACCTATGCGGGATATGCAATTTTCAGCGACGGCAGTTGGATTACAAGCGATGCCGTCTATCAAAACGGCGCAGTCGCATACACCTTTTCCAATCATACCATTACACAGACCGAGATTACAGCCATGAACACACGGACTTCGCGGTATCTCGCCGCGAACAATCAAATACTATCCAGCGATTATTACCGCAGATAAGCAAAAAGCCGAAGACCGCGCGGTCTTCGGCTTTTTTTGCGTTCATCCGATTTTGAGTTCCAGCCGCAGACGGTCTGCAACCATAGAGATAAATTCACTGTTTGTCGGTTTTCCCTTTGCACCTGACACTGTAAAGCCAAAATACTCCTGCAAGGTGTCCACGTCTCCGCGATCCCATGCCACTTCAATCGCATGGCGAATGGCGCGCTCTACACGGGAAGATGTTGTTTTGAATTTTTTCGCGACAGTCGGGTATAATACCTTTGTAATCGCATTGATTACCTCCATATCGTGAATGGTCATAATAATTGCTTCGCGCAAATACTGATACCCCTTGATATGTGCCGGTACACCGATTTGATGGATGATATCCGTCACGCGCATTTCAATTTCCAGCTCTTCATTCGGGATGCGCACCGCAGCCGAGCGCACATAGTTTCTCTGCCCGCCATAGCGGCACACGCGCTGTGCTAGCGCCTGTAAATCTACCGGCTTGCGCAGATAAAAGCTGACGCCCAGTGCATTGCATTCTTCCGTCGTCTCCTGTGATGCAAAGCTGCTCACCACAAAAATGACAGGCATTTTCGCCGGTTCCGCCTCGCTCAGCTCATGCAAAACGGTCAGGCCGTCCACTCCCGGCAAAACCAGATCCATCAGCACGACATCCGGCGCATCCTGCAAAATGCGCTGCGCCAATCCGTTTCCATCCCCGTATGTTCCAATAATCTCCATGCGTTCGTCAATACAGAACGTTTCGCGCAGCATCGCGCAAAACTCCTTATCTTCATCCGCAATCAATACACGAATCGTATTCTCCATGTGATCATTCCCTGCCTTCCAGCATTTCCGTTAGAATTTACCGTTTTCCGGCAGCATCAGCGTATCACAATTTTTCGGAAAAGACAATAAATTTCACTCATTTTTTCATAAAAACATTTCGCCCACGCTCAACATATTTCGAAAAAATATCCGGTATTTTTAATTTGTTCTCGATTTTACCGCCGTATTTTTCCGAATTTTTCCACGATATATGTGTTTTTATATTCATGTGATTTTTGTCGTTATTTGGCATAGACAGCATTCGAAGCGCGGCACACGCGCCGCGCTTCGATTTTTTCTGATTATCCCGCCGCCTCCAGCATATTTCCAATGAGGATTCCATATCCCCGATTCGGATGATTGACGAGCACATGCGTCACGGCGCCCACGATTTTCCCATCCTGTATGATGGGTGAACCGCTCATTCCCGGCACAATGCCGCCCGTCTGTTCCAGCAGTGCTTGATCCGTCACGCGCAAAGACAGGTTTCGGCTGTCCGCAGCATGCGGCGCGATTTTTTCAATGGCAACGGCATACCGTTTGGGCTGCGAACCGGAAACACAGGTCAAAATTTCCGCCTCTCCTGTGTGCACCTCCTCGGCTTCCGCCGTAGACAACACCGGTTGTCCCGCATACAGGCTGCGATTCGTCAGCGTGCCGAAAATGCCGCACGCCGTGTTATCATCCAGCTGTCCCAATTGTGTCGAAAAGTCATACGTGCCGATCAGTTCTCCCGGTTTTCCTGCCGTTCCCATTTCAACACGAATGACCTGTGCCGGAATAATTGAGCCGGTTTCCAACGGCAGCCGCGCCCCGCTGTCGACGTCCGTGACCGGATGTCCCAGCGCGCCGAATGTTCCATTTTTCGGGTCGACATATGTGAGCGTGCCAATGCCCGCCATGCTGTCCCGAATCAGCAGCCCGATTTGATAGGCGCCGTCCGACGTGGTTTGCACCGGCTGTACCGCCGCAGAAATCTCGGTATCGCCGCGCAGTCCCGCAAGCTGAATCGGCTGCCCGCCGCTGTTTCGCACAATGTCCGCCAGTGTTTCGCTCGAATCAATGGGCACGCCGTTCGCTTCCTGCAAAATATCACCGGTTTCCAATCCTGCCGCTTTTCCCGGACTCACCGCGCCCGCCGGTGTATCCAGCTCCGACATGCCGGAAATCACAACGCCTTCCGCTGTCATGCGCACACCCGCCGGAACGCCCAGCGCAATGAGATCCGCCGCCTGTGCAGTGCACGAGAGCAGCAAAACAGCCGCCAGCACACCGCCCCAACACGTTCTGATTCTGTTCATCGCATCCTCTCCCTTCTTCTTTAGATTTTCCGCCGCCTCCGGACTCTATGCATGCCCATGTCTGGCGGCATGTCCAGCCATTGCATCCACATCCAGATTTCGAAAACGCCGCGGCAGATATTGAACCGCTTTTTTATTTATGGTATAGTACAGACAGAATGTGTGTGAGGGAGAGATAATCATGCGAATTGCCATCGTCGGTTCTCGTTCCGTGACGAAGGACGCGTATCCAATTTTAGAAGCCTACATCCCGCGCGGAGCCAGCGAGATCGTATCCGGCGGTGCCTCCGGCGCCGATGAGCTGGCGGAAGAATATGCCCGCCGCAACCATCTGCCGATGAAAATTTTTCGTCCGGACTATCAGGTCTATCATAAGTCTGCACCGTTGCAGCGCAATCTATCCATCATTCGCTACAGCGACGCGGTTCTCGTCTTGTGGGACGGACAATCGCGCGGCGCGGCACATGTCATTGTCAACTGCTTTCACGAATACACGCCGGTGCACGTGCTGCTCATCCGAGACGGAAAACTTGTCAAAACGCTGTTTGGACAGGAAACTGGCTGGCTGCTATAAAAAGATAAAACAAACCGCAGGAAAAATCAATTTCCTGCGGTTTGTATTTGTTCGTATTATGTAGAATACAAACAGTTTTAGGGGAATAGATAATATATAGAACAGAGAGTTGTGTGAGAATGCATGATTTTATGCTTTGTCTTCCTCAAATGCCTTCTGGAGCTTTTCTTTAATCTCCTTTACAGCAACCATATTGGTCAGGCCAATTGCTTTACCAGCCCTCTCTGCATTTGGCAGCAGATCAGCACTGCAAACAAATAAATCAGCAGCACCTTCCATAACATCATCAATCGTCGAATGAACAACCTCCACACCTGTGATGTTCAGCTGTTCCAGTGCCTTCTTGGCATTCATTTCCATAACAAACGATGTTCCCAGTCCAGAACCACAGAAACACATAATCTTCTTAATAGCCATAATTCATTACTCCTTTGTCTTTATCTCTTTATGTCTTCCAATCGTGTAATTATATACGATCGGAATAAAGAACAATACCAATACAATCACCGAGAATGTATTTCCATCTACAAACCGAATCAAATTGCCTACCAAAATACCTACCAGTGTAAAGTCTGTATCAGAAAAAGTCGTATTGGCAAATCCCATTGCTCCAAGAACAGGATATAAGCCAGCTACGAGGAACGTTGCAACGACGCCATGTACAAATGCGCCTGTAATGCATCCCTTAAGACCACCTGTTGCATTGCCGGAAACACCAGCCGTCGCGCCACAGAAAAAATGGAGAACAGCACCTGGCAGAATAATAGGGACATAAAGTCCAGCATGTCCCATCAGCGCCAAAATTACCATAGCTACAATGCCGCCAATAAAGGAACAGAAGAAGCCAATCAAAACAGCATTGGGTGCAAACGGGAAAACAATCGGACAGTCCAGCGCAGGCTTTGCATTCGGCACAAGCTTTTCAGAAATACCTTTGAATGCCGGAATGATCTCATTGATAAGCATACGAACACCTGATAATACAATGTAAATACCAGCAGAAAATTTGATCGAATTTATAATGGAATACAAGACCCAATTGTCCCCTTCAAAAATAACAGCCGATTCTTCTGGAGCGTTGAATACTGCCACACCGGAAACAACAATGTAGCATAAAAACATTGCCAGAGCAATAGAAATCGTATTTTCTCTAAGGAAGGATAATCCTTGCGGAAATTTTACATCTTCCGTGGTCGTTGTGTCGTCATCTCTGCCAAACAATTTACCAATCTGCGCACTCAGCCAATAGCAGCCACTGCCAAAATGTCCCAATGCCAGAGAATCATCGCCTGTAATCTTTTCAATGGTCGGTTGCATCAATGCCGGGAAAAGCGCCATAACCAATCCGAGCAGTAATGCACCGGTAATAATCTGCTGGATACCTTCCAATCCAGCAATAGAGGTAAGAATAGCAATCAGACAAGACATATATAACGCATGGTGTCCAGTCAAGAATATGTATTTAAGCTTTGAAAATCGTGCCAGTACAATGTTAAAGCACATACCCAAAGCAAAGATAGAGGCTGTCTGTACAGCATAATCTGTCAGTCCCAACGATGTGATCGCTTCATTGTTCGGGACAACGCCTTGTACGTGAAATGCCATCTGGAACAAATCGCCAAACGGAATGATAGCAGCCTGTACAACATCTGCACCGGCATTTAGAACGATAAATCCCAATATTGTCTTAATCGTACCTTTGATACAAGTTTGCGCGTCTTTTTTCTGAAGCAATAATCCCAGCAGAGCAATCAGTCCTACAAAAATCGCAGGTGTCGATAATATCTGCTGAATAAAGTTCAATATACCAAGCATATCCAATCTCCCTCACGCAAAATAATGATACAATGTCTCAACATCTTTGGATTGCAGAATCTTGTCTGTAACACCATCCTCCGACAGAATTTCTGAAATTCTCATCAGAACATCCAAATGACGATTGGAATCTTTCGCTGCCAGTGTAATAAACAATCGCGCTGAGGATTCTTCCTGTTCAAATGAAACATCCTTGCGGAATAATGTCACCGCAACCTGCGTATCCAATACGCCTTGTTCCGGACGAGCATGTGGAAGTGCAACATGTTCTGCCACAATAATATACGGACCCAGCCGTTCGATACCGGATATAATTTCCTCCTTGTACCGCGGCTCTACATATCCGTGTTCTTCCAGCGGCTTTACTGCAATACGGATTGCATCCCGCCAGTCCGCAGCTTCTTCACAGATCTGAACGTTTTCCTTCTTCAAAAGATCCATTATTTTTCCTCCTCTTCTCAGGAATCGTTTTCCTGTTCGTTGCTGCTAGTATATCATTCGTTTTCACAAAACAGAAGTCCAGAAAATGTACCGTATTTGTGCACCCGATTGGAGTAATTTTCTGTCACGATTTTTCCGATAAAACAGACTTGATTTGCACAAGAATGTCTGTAGATGATTTCGCGTTTTCAATGTCAGATAAAAATTTTGAATCTCCGGTAAGTGTCAAAATATCTTGCAGTATTTTTAAATGTTTTTCCTGATCTTCCGCCGCTAAGACCCAGATAATCTTTGCCTTTTTACTATCCGAAAACCACACTGATTCGCGAAAAAGCGCCATCGAAACATCCAGACAATTGACTCCATCTTCCGGTTTGGCATGTGCAAGCAACACATTCTCCGTTAGGAACATATATGGTCCATAATACTGCAATTGCGTAATCATAGTATCCAAGTATTTCGGCTCAATGCTCCGATTATCCAGCAAACATCTTCCTGCAATCCGAACACTGTTTTGCCAACTGCAGCGATCAGGAAATATACAGATACGTGACTCATCCAAAATACTCAGCAGATTATATTCTTCCTCTTCTCCCAAAACATCATGCTGCATATCCCTTTGAATATACACTGTCAGATCTTTCAAAAGATTCGGATAATCTGCCGGATTTACATATTTTTTAACAATCTGAAATAGTCGCTCTTTTTGAATTTCTACATTTCTTGGTGCAACCAGCCGATGATTTAAAATGGAACGCCGATCCAATTCTGTTAAAACCGGATGTACGGTAATAGATGGTACAATGCTGTTTATCTTTACTGTGGAAATAATCAAGTCACAAATATTTTGTGCATTGATTAAATGAACCGCCGCCACAACACCAACAATCTCTGCAAAAGGAAGCAACTTATGTACTTCTCTCTTTATCATATTTCCAGTGGAAATGCCATTCACGCACACGATCAGAATCCGAAGATGTTCGTTCTCCTCGGAAGGTATTTTTAAAAAGCCGCCAAAATGCAACGTCAAATATGCAACTTCACTATCCGGAATCGGCAATTCAATCTGCTTTTCCAAACGCTTAACTGCAATTTTTGTAATGGCGAACATATCTGGGTACTCATTCATGACATCATCGCCTAAAATATTGCCAATTTGAATACCATACCGATAACGATATAATGATGTATTCAAATGAACAAACAATGCGCGTTCCAATTCCTCTCGTTTATCAAAAGTAACACAGGCAACCTTTTCAAACTCGGAAACTAACGACTTGGTCAAATCATACACATATGTTTTAGAATCACTTTCAAAATATTCATCCGGAACTAAATTAACTCTGGATCCCAACAAATGTAACGATAAATAAATTTGCTCTTCCGGTTCCAAATCCGAGAAGTATTTCTGCACAAGCGCATATTCTTGTGTTTTTACAATTTCTGTTTGTTTTAAGTCGGTAAATCGAATAGCGGTACGATGCTGATACAGCAGAGGAACCAACGCGGCAATGGAATACAGCACACCATCTACATAACTAATTTCCAGAGTTTGCTCAATTTTCTTCAACGTATGATAATAATCCTGAATCTGCTTCTGGTTGAAAAAACGAATGACACCACTTTTAAACAGTGTTTCCATCTCATTAAAGTACAAAATAAACAATGCGCGAACACGTACCGGATCACCTAAGATTATATATCCCTGTTTGGGTTGATAATCCAACTTCAAATCATACTTCTTTAATCTTTTCGTCACTTCTTTCAGATCAGCAAATATCGTATTGCGGCTCACGGCAAAGCAATCGGTAAATTGTTCCATATAAATAGCTTTTTGCGCATAAATAACATAGCAAATAATAATTTTTATGCGTTCTTCCGGCGAAAAAATATATACTTGATCCTCACTGTCACTTTCCAGCATGGTTTGAATTTTTTCCCGTTCCTGCTGAGAAAGATATAAACCTTTTTCACGAACAATCTCTAAATGAGATAATCCCGCCTGTTCTAACCAAAGATTGATCTTGTCTATATCATAGTAAACCGTTCTTCGCGAAACTTGCAGTGCCTTTGCAATAGCATTCACCGATACATAGTCCGCATGCGATAATAGAACATTTAAAATTTGCCTGCACCTAGCGTTGATATACAGCATCGCCATACATATTCCCTCCCTTTCTCCTATTTCTTTCATTATATTGTTTTTACAATCACTTTACAACTGCGACTCAGCACAGATTATTGCATTTTCTTTGTGCAACAACATAAAACGGACAGAAGCCGTCTCGGTCTCTGTCCGTTTTGTGTTATGCAAATACAGTTACTCTGCGACGTACGGTGCCGCGATTTTCTCCACGCCGTCCGGATTCTCTGCTTTCCAAGCAAAATAGTCCTTTCCGCTGGCGGCAATCGTCTGTCCCAGCTCCACGAGGAAGCTTGGAATTTCGGTTTCCAGAATCGTTCCCAGCTCTGCACCCATTTTTTCTTCTCCCTGCCGGTCGCAGCCGCTCAGATAGAACATAAACGCGGACTGCTTGTTTTTGATGGCTCCGCGGAAGCCCATCTCACCGGTCTGATGTGTGCCGCAGGAGGACGGACATCCGGAAATGTGAATCTGCGGCAGCGCGCCGTCCGGAATCTTTGCTTCTCGAACAGCTTCTACGCAAGCGCACAGCAGTGCCTGCGAATCGCGCACGCCAACCTGACAGGTCGATGCACCGATGCAGCTAACCGAGGTCTCAAAGACGGTCTTTGCGGTGTTGCGTGTCAGCTCCAGCATCTTCTTCGCTTCTGTGCCGGTCAGATTGATGATATATACCGTCTCGTACGGCGCAATGCGCATCTCTACCTGCTCCATCGCAGACATGGCGTCGCTGACTGCGCACAGATCCTCGACTGCCGGCATACCGCCAATCGGATGCCATGCGACAGCGTACAGACCTTCCTGCTTCTGCTCGATGACGCGCGGATCGGAAACCGTGCTGCCGTCTCCGGTCTTGGTAAAGACAATCGGGTCGACGTGCAGCGTCAGATCCTCTCCGGACGCATATACTTCCTTGAGCTTTTCCAGATAGGCTTGCTTGTACTTGTCTGCGCCGCCCAGAATTTCCTGCAAATAGCGCGTGCGGGCATGACCGCGATTTTGATAATCGCCGTAGGTGCGGAAGGTTACCCACATTGCCTTGAGATAAAACAGCAGCTGATCCGGTTCTACCGCCTCTGCCACCTTGACGCCAAAGCGCGGATTGTTGCCGAGACCGCCTGCGGTATAGATGTCAAACTTTCCGTCCGGACGCGCTGCATAGCCCATATCGCGGAATGTCGCATGGGTTACGTTTTCCGGAGAATTGGAAAAGCCAACCTTGAGCTTGCGCGGCATCGGCTCTGCGTTGATAAAGTTCATTGCAAATTCACCGACTGCCTGTGCATACGGCAGAACGTCGAAATATTCGCCCTTCTGCACGCCGCTGAGCGGTGCGCACATGGTGTTGCGCGGGAAATCGCCGCCGCCGCCCATTGTGACAATGCCGACATCCAAAGCGCCTTCCATGATGTCGCTGGTCGTTTCTGCATCCATATCGTGCAACTGAATGGTCTGACATGTGGTAAAGTGTGCGCGCGGCACATTGTACTTGCGGATTGCTTCGGCAATGTATGCGAGCTTCTGCGCAGTCACACGGCCAGCCGGCATACGCAGACGCAGCATGTTTTTGGACGGGTCATGCTGCGCATAGCTGCCATAGCGGCCGGAAAAGCCCTTGTATTCCGCCTTCTTGATTTCGCCCTTGGAGTAAGCGATCGCCTTTTCGCGGAACAGCGGCATATCCGCCTTCCAGCTCTGCGGGTCAATCTTCTTCATAACAATTCCTCGCTTTTACGGGATGATGCATCCCTTATTATTTTATTGATTTCATGCAGGTTTCTGCCATTTTCGTTCGTGCTTTTATTGTAGCACCGGTATTTTTGGTTTTCAACCATAAAATAATTTTTTCTTTCTATATTTTGAATTATCTATAGGTGTTTATCTATGTACAATTCGCAAACTTCCTCTTGTCAATGCGGCAAATTCACGGTAAACTAAAAGTACTTTCAAAAAAGGAGCTGACACCTATGAGCAATCCCATTCTTGTTACCGTTCGCTATACCGTCAAGGACGGCAAGCGCGAAGAATTTTACCGTCACATCGTCGAGCAGGGCATCGACACGGCATCTCGTGAAGAAGCCGGAAACCGCAAATATGACTACTACTATCCGACGGATTCCGAGCAGGATCTGTGCCTGTTGGAGCTGTGGGACAGCCGCGAAGCACAAAAGATTCACGGCACGACCGCCCATTATCAGAAGCTGTCCGACTTGAAGGCAACCTATGTCACAAACGCGGAAATTCACATTTACGATCTTGCGGAATAATCCGGCGGTTTCCGCTTGGCTGCTGTTTGCCGGATGCGGCGCATACTTGGAGCTGGTTTTGCACATCAGCGTATTTCACACCGCAGATGCCCATGTGCTCTTTCCGATTTTGTTCGGCATTTGCATCGGAAGCGCAATCGCCTGCTTCGGTTCGCTGTTTCCGTCCAAAGCAGGCGGACGCCTTGCGCTCACTTGTTTGAGTTTCCTGTGCGTTTGCTGCGCGGTGCAATGCGTCTATCACGGTATCTTCGGCAGCTTTATGCCGCTGTCCCAGCTGACGCTCGGCGCGGACGCACTGACCAATTTCAAAGAACAAGTTGTGTACGGCATCTTACAGCAAATCGTTCCTATCGTTGCGCTGTGCCTGCCGATTCCGCTTGCATGGTATCTGCTGCGGTCACGCCGCGTTGTTTTGCCGCGTCTGACGCGCAAAACGCTGCTTCCCGCAGCAGGAGCTTTGGCGGGTATCTGTGTGCTGACCAGCGGCGCTCTGCGCCTGCTGGACGGCGGCACGGTATATCGCCTGCTGACCAATACCAGTACGTCCACAGAAAGCAGCGTGCGCCATGCCGGTCTCACCGCCACCATGTTTGAGGAGTGTCTGGCACAGCTGGGCGGTTCCTCCGTCACGCTGACCGCCAGTGCCCTAGATGGCGATTCGGAACAAGCATCATCCGACGCCGACAATGTGGATTCTGCGCTGGATTTTTCCGCATTGGCTGACAGCGCCAAGCATGATCCGGTATCTGCCCTTGACCAGTATTGTGCATCCATTGCGCCGACCGCTAAAAATCAATACACCGGTCTCACCAAAGATTATAATTTAATCGTAATCTGTGCCGAATCATTTAGTCCATATGTCATTGACGAACAGCGCACACCTGCGCTGTACAAGCTGGCAAACGGCGGTTTTCGCTTTCACAACTACTATTGCAGTTTTCCCAACACAACGACAAACGGGGAATACGCGCTGTGCATGGGACTGATGCCGGACATGTCGCGCACAAAGACTGCTTCCAGCTTCGATGTTTCCCGCAGCAACTATCTGCCATACTGTATGGGCAACGTCTTTGCCTCCCGCGGGTATCCCGCCTATGCCTATCACAATTATTACGGCACATTCTATGACCGCAATCACACGCACCCCAATATGGGCTATACGTTTCGGGCAGTCGGCAGCGGTCTGGATATGCCGCTGTCATGGCCGTCCTCTGACAAGGATATGATAGATGCTTCGGTCTCAGAGTATCTGGACAGCAGCACGCCGTTTTGTGCGTATTACATGACGTTTTCCGGTCATTATCAGTACAACTGGGACAACGCCATGAGTGCAAAAAACCGCGATGCCGTTTGCAATCTGCCATATTCAGAAACCGTTCAGGCGTATCTTGCCTGCAACATGGAGCTGGAATATGCTTTGGAAGATTTGTTTGAGCAGCTTGAACGCGCAGGGCAGGCAGACAACACCGTGATTGTTTTGACTGCTGACCACTATCCATACGGATTGTCCGAAAGCCAATACAACGAGCTTGCCGGAAAGAACATTGACACGACATTTGAAAAATATCACAATTCGTTTTTGTGTTATATTCCAAACATGCAGCCGGTCGATGTAGATACCTATTGCTGTGATATCGACATTCTGCCGACTCTGCTCAATCTGTTTGGTGTTTCCTATGATTCCCGCCTGCTCGCCGGAAAAGATATTTTGTCTGACAGCACCCATGTTGCCGTGCTGGCTGACCAAAGTTATTTGACGGACTCTTTCCGCTACAACGCGGAAACCGGTACCGCACAATCGTATGATACCCGTCCTGTCAACGATGCCGACGTCCAAGCATACTGTCAGTACGTCAGCAATATTTTTTCGTTTTCCACGCAAGTGCTGAACAACGACTACTACGCCCATGTATTTGGGAAATCAGCAGCCAAACAAACGCAAACCTATGATTTTTCCGACATCACCAATCCTTTTGAGGAGGCAAGCGCCCTATTTGTCGTAGAAAACGGCTATATGCAGGCAGTCTCCCGCACGGAATTCGGCGCACAAGCCTCTGCAACCTATGGAGAAGTCCTGCGCGCTCTGTATCGCATGGCAGGCGGCACGCAAAGCCTTTCTGATGCCGCTGTGATAACTTGGGCACAGGAACACGCATTGATTTCTGACGATGTCTCCGCACAGGATACCGTGACCTACGGTTCCGTCAGCTGCTTGTTCCTGCGCTATCTCGCAGACCGGAAAATAGATGTCTCTCTGACAGAAACAGATAAAATCCAGCTGGCACAAATCCAAGCAGGATATACAGAATTGGATGATACCACGTGTCTGGCTATGTATTGGATGCGCAAGCATGCCATTTTACAGGACAACGATCTCGGACAGTATTATTCTCTGGCGGATCAGGTTTTAAACCGCGCGCAAGTCTCACGGTGTCTGCAAGGTATTTCTTCGCTTGTCCAACCAACACCCTAAGAGGACTGCTTCGGCAGTTCTCTTTTTTTACGCTGCGCCGACCGCTTGTCTCTCTGCAAACAACTGCCGGACTTCGCGCGAAACTGCCTCTGCAAAAGCGGCATGACCCGCCGCATTCATATGCTCTTGATCCTTTGCGCTGCAAACAGCATAGTCTGCTGCGCGCAGAAATCCGACATTCCATTTTTTTGCAATGTTCTCATAAACCGGCTGCAAACGCTGTGAAACGATAATAGATGCTTGCGAAAATTCCGGATCACATTCCGGTCTCCAAACATTGTCTCCCAGATAAATCGGAGAAATCAGCAGAATTTCCGCCTGCGGTGCAGCATAGCGGATTTGTCGAAGCAATCGCTCGATGCCTTTTCCAATCACTTCTGCCGATGCACCAAATGCCGTTTTGCAGTCGTTCGTGCCCAGCATCAAAACAACACCATCCACTGTCGCATGTGTTTCCAACAAAATCGGAAGCAATTCTGTGCCGCGTCTGCCATCGCGCAGCGGATCATCAAAAATAGTTGTGCGTCCGCACAGTCCTTCCTCGATCACATGATACTGCTGCCCTAATTGTTCTTGCAGCAGACTGGTCCAACGAACGCCCCACGGCAGTCGTTTTCCGCTGTCTCCATCCAATCCCCATGTATTGGAATCTCCAAAGCAAAGTATTTGACGCATTGCCGCCCTCCTTTTCCTAGTTAATTACTATGTTTAGTATGTAAATTACTATACCATACTTTTCTTTCTCTGCCAACCCCTTTTTTTGCAAAATTTTGATAGTTGCTGTTTTACGCATTTTTTCGTATACTAGTCTTATATCAAACCAAAAAAGGAGCCGGCTATGACCTCCAATGAATTGATTGACATTTCCGTTGACATCGGTGCGGCGCTCTTGGAAAACGGCGCGGAAATTTACCGTGTCGAGGAGTCCATCGCGCGCATCTGCTATGCCTATGGCGCAACGGAAACCAATATTTATGCCGTACCAACCGCTATTATCGCCTCATTTGTACGCGGAAATTCTCATCCGGTCACGCGTGTTCTGCGCATTTACCGGCGCGGAACCAATCTAGGACGGCTGGATCAACTGAATACCTTGTGTCGGGAAATTTGCGCAACGTCAATGACCTATGCGCAAATCCGAGAACGTCTGGTTTACATTCTCCACGACAAACCATTTCACCGATATCATTTGTGTCTTGCCACCGGCGGCATCGGCTTTTTCTTTACGCTGCTGTTTCACGGCTCGATTCTCGAAGCAATATGCAGTCTGTTTACCTGTATTATCCTTTGGGGCATTATGACATTTTTGCAGGCACTGCCCGCCAATCTGCTGTTTACCAACATCATCGGCGGCACTTGGGTCGCGGCTTGTGCGGTCATCTGCTGGAAGCTGCATGTGATTGAAACGTATCGCGCAATGATTATCGGTTCCATTATGTTTCTGGTTCCCGGTCTGCCTATGACCAATGCCATCCGTGATTTAATCGCCGGAGACATCATGGCCGGTATCTGCAAATTCACCGAAGCGCTGCTTGTTGCCGTTGGCATTGCCGTCGGTGTGGCGCTCCCGCTGGGTATTTTGGCTATGATAGGAGGATAATATGGCTGCCTTGTTATATGAGAGCGTTATCAGTTTGTTCGCCAGTCTTTGTTTCGGTGTTTTATTTCAACTGCGCGGACGAAAGCTCATTTTTGCTGCAATTGGCGGAATGATTAGTTGGTTTTTGTATTTAGGAAGCACTCTGCTTTTTCCGTATCATGATATTTTGAGTTATTTCATCTCGTCCGTCGGATTTACCTTGTATTCCGAGTGCAGTGCGCGCATGCATCACGCACCGACCAGTATTTTTCTCACCATTTCTCTCATTCCGCTTGTACCGGGAAACGGCATTTATCAAACGATGTATTATTGTGTGCTCAGCGATACCGCCAAAGCACTCGCCGAGGGCGTCAACACCGTGGCAATTTCCGGGGCCCTTGCGCTCGGTATTGTGGTTGTTTCCTCGATATTTCATGCCGTTCGCGTGATTAAACCAAAGCATAGCTTTCTGCTGAGGTAGGAGATATTGAACATACAATCTTGTATTCGGGAAGATTTTGTAGTATACTAGAGAAAATATAATAGCGGGCAGAGTATGCTATTTGTAGTGATACATTATATTCTCAATTAAATTGTAGATAAAGATAGCAGTTTACAGCAGTTCCCTGTATTTTCTCGTAGTGGTATAACGCCTAAGATGTCATCAATGCAATCGCAAGCGTTGTAGTTCCCTGTATTTTCTCGTAGTGGTATAACTGCGCTGTCGTACATGGCACTGGCGGGCTGGTTGTAGTTCCCTGTATTTTCTCGTAGTGGTATAACTTGATAATTCGCGCGGTCTTGTGCGCGTATGTTGTAGTTCCCTGTATTTTCTCGTAGTGGTATAACGCGTTGTGTCCAGAATGCAAGGTGGTTGCAGTTGTAGTTCCCTGTATTTTCTCGTAGTGGTATAACTTTAATCACAACGTCAATTGTATCGACCGTGTTGTAGTTCCCTGTATTTTCTCGTAGTGGTATAACAGACAATATCGGGACGCTTGTTTTTGCTGCCTATTTGTTGAAAATTTAATAGATATGCTTTGAAAACAGGCAAAAACGGTACAGATTTCGCATGAGAAGTCTGTACCGTTTTTTTCAAAATTCCATCAATTGTTTGCTGTTTTGCGGCAAATCACATGTTTTTTCTTCGCCAAGCAAAAGGTCAATCGCATTAAACTGACGTTCTGTGACCACCATCATGCGCACCGCGCCGGATTGGAGATAACGATGTTGCGAAACTCCATCTTTTTATCCTCTCAGCGGCTTTCGCTTTTCCGGCAGCGAAACTTCCGAATAATTGCCCAACGCATCAACGGTATACTTTTTGAGACAGGAAAGTGTCTTTCCGCCCAAACTCGACTGTTCATAGCTGTGGTCATGTGTAATGATAGATAGGGCATTGGAAGAAATATTCAGCCTTTTAAAATAATAAAGACCTGCTTTTCTTGCAATTTCTTCCTGTCTGGAAGATCCTTTCTTTGTCTTTAATTTTATCCCCTTTTGACTTTCAATATAGAGCAATTCATTCGGATACATAGAGAATAAAAAGTCTTTATCGTCCATAACTTTCCACTCGCCATGCGATTTATGTGCAACTACTGCTTTATTAGGCAGTGCGCCTTTAATCACATCAGCGGTATAAATCGGCACGTAATAGTATCCTTCATCTTCCATGTAAAAGACATCTACACGAATCATGCTGCCGTTATCCGCATTTCCGCCGCCGACTGGCACCGTAATCGTTTTCTTTTCATAAATCTTCACTTTTTTTACAAGCGGGCCGCGCGTTCCGTCACGCTTCGGCTTGTAAAACGGTTCAGCAAATGCCTTTTCTGCATTGCCGTCAAATTCTTCCAACCGCTTTTTCAGTGCCTCATACAACAGACGGTCGCTCTCCGGCGCATAATATCCCTCAATTTCGCCAGTCTTTTTATTCAGACTCAAGCTAGTCAAAGGCTTTTTAGAAATACTGCCACCCGGCTTCTTTGCGCTCCGAATTGTTGCTTCATGTGCAGCACCGCTGATTTTATGTGTCTGCTTACGTGAAACAAATACCGGCTTGATTTCTTCCTCCGAATCGTAGGTTGCGAGATGCAGCCGTGCAATCTCCTCAGCAGGGTTATCACTCAGCCGCGCTTCCAACTCCTGACGGAAACGCTCCCACGGCGCAGGAAATCTCGGAGAATATTTTGCATCATATGCTTCTCGTGTCATCAATTCACCGGTCTCTGTATCCAGATAGCCTTCTTTTGTTTTGCGAATGCATTCCCGATGTTTCGTATACTGTGTAATCTTCTGGATCATACTCGGTGATATGCAGGCAACAACCGCCGCATCAGCAGCATGATGCAAATCTCCATCTTCTCGAATCTTTTGAATCCCTAGTCTTTTTCGAACATGGGCTGTTATTGCACCGTTTACCGCCTGTGTTCGTCTTTTTTTATCGTATTTTCCCGTCTCTGCAAATTGCAGATGGTCATTAATAAGGTTATACATGACACGGGCGATATACTGTGTATCAACCAAATTGCGCTGCTTAAAGCCATTTTTCTGTTCTTCCGACAGCGCTTGTGTCAAAAGATTCCGCTTCTTTTTCCAATTGTGTACCTGTGTATTGACGAGTGTTTCAAATCTCTGCCAACGCGCAGGGTCACTCTTAAAGTAGTCAGCCGGAATCCGATTGCCCTTTTGCCGATTTTCTGGAGAACGAACAAGCACTTTGTTTGTATAACTGTCATCAAAAGAGATGCTGTACGGAATAATGTGGTCAACATCAACATATCCCGCTTCAAACAACCGCGTTATATCAAGACTTTGACCGGAATACAAGCAAACACCCTTTTGTTCCTGAAACAGCTTGAACTTGACAATATCTTGTCCTGTCGGTTCAGCGCCTTTTATCTTCTTGATCTGCTGTCTGAGTTCTTCATTTTTCTTTGCATTTGCTTCCTGCTTTTTCGTAATTTGCGTTCGCACATCATATGGTTTTCCCATTTCACGTGCAAGCTCTACCCGCACGACCTCCGGCGCGCCATATTCCCGCACAACTGCGTTGATAACACGAATGGTCTGGGATACCGCACGTCGAACGACCGGATTGTTGATCGGCTCAATATCAAACAAACTGAGTTTGTTTTTCTTGGTTATAGAGCTTTTGTGCTCTCCATAAATCTCTTTGCACGCTTCTGCATATGTCATATCTTTTTCCAGATATGGAATCAGTTTCCGCAAAGCCTTTGCAGAAAGATGTGCTGTTTTGGAGGTGGACAATGTCAGCAATGCCGGAATAAACTCATGCGGAATATCGAGCTTCTCCAATTGCGCTTTTCGCTTATCATCCGATTTATAGCAGAGTAAAATTCTCGCAATTTCGTCCCTTTGTTCCCATGATACTGTTGAAATCGCATCTTTTTGAACCGTATTTAACGCTTTTCGCATCTCATGATAGAACTTCATATGGCCGAGCTTCTTGCGCTCAACCTTTCCGATTTCATCAGAACCATACCGCAGCATATTAAACGATATATCATTTGACAGCTCTAATTTTTTGCGAAGCTGCGCATATGAAGCAGTTGCCGATTTCATAACAAGATCAATATAAATCTGTTTCTGTTCTGCCGTTAAAGCACTGCTTTCCCCATTGTTCTTTACCAGTCTCAAATGGTTAACATCTTGTAAGAGTCGAAAATACTCTGCGGAATAACTGCCTTTTGCTGCACGCGGTTCATCTTTTTCAAACGTGCAATGTCCGAGCATTTTTTCAATCATATTTCCGCCGTATGGACTTTTTCCACCTGGGCCTTCATCAAAATTGCGCTGACTGCCCCAAATTTCCAAATATGCTTCTTCAAATTCCGTTGTCACATAAGATACACCTAATGCACGCTGTTGTGAGAAAATCAATCGAATTTCATCTTCTACCATAGACCGTTCAACGGTTGTTCGGTAATCATCGAGATGATTGTGCGGCACAAAAATTTTTGTACCGTCAGAGTTGTATTTCCAAAACCGATCATCGTGCAGAAGCATTTCACCGATCGTGCGATACCCATTTTCTTCCATGCACTGTTTGTTTTCAGAAATCGCACTCTTCACTTTGCCATTTTCTTTATCCTTGGCTTCTTCTGACTTGCTGTTAGACTTATATCCTCTGCGCTGTGCCAGATGAATCAACACGCGAACAAACTCTTGCTTTGTCAGCGCACGCTCCAATGCCTGTACACGAAGTTCATATACAGAAGTTTCAAATTGAGAATGTTCAAACATTTCAGACATTTCAACGCGGGTCATGATGCCATTCTGTTGAATCAGCTGTTTGATGCGGTCTTTGCGGTGCCGTTTGCGGCGAATGGTACGGCGCTGACCACGTGCTTCTCGTCTTGGCTCAGCCAATGATGCTCCTGTTTTCGGGTGTTCCGCTTTATCAAAAATCCGAACACCTAAACGTTCAATTTTAATCGGTTCACCATCAATATTATTTTCAAGTACCGCCCATCCAACAGACGCAATACCAATGTCAAGTCCTAAAGTATAACGTAATGACAAAGAACTTCCCCCTCTACTTTTTTTATTTAGATACAAGAATACCCCAGCGTTTGACGGCTGGGGCAGAGCTTGTGGTGTACTACCTTATTGCAGTAACCTGTATTTTCTCGTAGTGGTATAAGAAAAACATCTGCATTCTCTCGTAGTGATATAAGATAGTATAATTATAATACCATATTGCTATTAAAAAATCAAGCTATATCAATCTTAGTTGTCTTTCACAGCCTGCGCCACAGTAGCACCAGCGTAAAGCTCAAAATCAGCGGCGGTGACATCAAGGCGGTGCAAGGCGACACCGGACATGCACAAGCGAACATGGTCACGGATGTATATAGCCATATCATGGATAGCAGCCGCAAGCATCTGGCGCAGCAAATGGAAGCGCAGTTTTTCCTAACATCCCCAGAAAGCAAAAAAGCAGCCGCCCAGCTGCCCATGGATTCCTCCACGAAACAGCTGATTCAGCTGCTAAAAAGTTCGCCGGAGATTGCAGATCCGCTTCTGCAAATGTCTCACATTTTGAAAGGCAATAAGTAGGAATTATTCCTGTTTGTTCCCAAATGTTCCCACGAACAAAACCTCATTTATTAAGTGGCTTCAAAAGTACCAAAAAAGCCTGATTTCTTGCGAAATCAGGCTTCTAATGGAGCTGCTAGGCAGATTTGAACTGCCGACCTCATCCTTACCAACAGCAATCTGACCGTTTTATCGAACTTTTTCCGGTGTTATATCGTGTTATTGTGTACGAAATAAGGATTTTTCCGAACCTTGATGTTCCCAAATCATCCTATTTTATCCCTTTTGTTCCCGAATTGTTCCCAGAAAAAGCAGGAATTTGTTCCCAAATTGTTCCCAAAGCGACAACTTCAATCGAATCTATCTAGGCTATATTTATTACCCCATACCGTTATTTCCCATTTTATACCGATATAAGTTAATACATAACGTTATGTCAAATAAATTCAGCAAAGCCAAGCATCACTTGCAAAAAGAAGTCAAACGTTCTATATGAATAAATAAAACATTACTCTTTCTTCAATTTTCCTAAATTAAATGTTTGCCCTATTGCTGTTATTTTTCTATTGTGTTCAAACCGTTCAGATCCAAGCAAATATATCATTAGCTTCTGGACCTCATCCTTATGGCAGTTCATGCTCTCCGTATTTCGATACTCTGATATAACATCTTTTATGCAGGCAAAAAGCACGGCTTTTACACCGTGCTTTTAAATCAGATTTTTACGCTATCACTGTTATTCTCTACAAAAGAGAATTCCGTTGGTCTTTTAGTCATCCACAAATTCTTTGGTTTCGGAATCGGCTTTGCTGGTTGTTCCCTCAACGCTGCAATCAATTGCTGTTCACATGGATCTTCAACATAGTAGATGCATTTATTATTCATGCTGCCACTCCATTTCTAATTCATCCAATAAGGAATCCTGTGGCAAAAAAGCAAATACATCATTTTCAACGGCTCGTCTCAGAGAATCCGTATTCCGCTTCAACACATCCGATGCAGATATTGCAGATACTGCATATGCTCCATCTTCTAAGCATTTTCTCAAAAATACATAGCTATGCTTTGGAAGGTTGAGATCAAGCATATCTGTGTTATGTGTAGTAAAAATCAACTGTTGATTCTCACCGATACAATCTAACATGATACCAAATATTCTTTTTTCAATATCGCTCTGAATATAAGAAAAATGTTCATCTGTTCCGCTGGAAAGCACTTCCCGATTCAATAGTTTTCCTTCTTGAATGATAATCTCCGTATTATCTCATCGAATAATAGAGGTACCCTTCAAATCTTTAGAGAAAGAAATATCTTGCAGCGTCAGATCTAATGTTCCAATGACTGCTCGAAGTGTTTTCAACAGAATATTCTTATTCTTTACAGTTAATTTCAATTGCTTTTCGATCTCTGGATATTCAAAACGATATTGTATATCTCCGATCATTTCTTTCAAAGAAGAAATCTTTCGGGTAGCCTCTGCGGTAAAATTTTTCAATTTAGACACACATTTTTCATACGAATCCATACAATCAATATCTGCCGCAAAATACCGAATTTCTACATCATTCTTTGCTGGGCAGATAGTAGCGCGCAACCTTTGCAACCGATAATCTTCATTTACAAAGTCAATACAAAAACAACCTGTTTCACCGGAAACCATTTCAAAAAGCGATGACGGCATTCCATTCTCCATATAAGCAAAGATACGAAGAAGTGCTTTTCCAAGGCTAGTTTTTCCTGTTGCATTTGCTCCCATCAGAATAACAGCTTTTTTGTAGCGAAAACGCTCTCTGTCTTTCAGGTGCTCTGCCTCAATAAAGGAATTTACAATCTTCTTCGGATAGCTAAAATTGATTGTAAAATCGTCAAACCCATATATTTTTTCAGCACCAGATTTAATATAACCATAGAATCACCCTTTTCATTAGTTCTATATTTACGAACCAACGGCATCATATCTGTGTTATTTTTTTCAACTGGTAATCTATCATCTGACTGTAACCGCATTATCTCTCACAGCGTTAATGGCTTACTTTTTACTTCAACGCAGAAGCAATACTGCACAGTTTTTTGCATACTTAAATATAGGCATGATGCTCTGCTTATACAAGCATCATGCCGTACATAAAATTATTAAATCTATCCTCTATACTTTTCTCATCTATTACTCATCATTACAATTCCTACGAAAATTTTCTCTATCCCCTAAATCTATGAATTGAAATTCTATACCATATGATGTAAAATAATATAATAAATATTATCTTTAACGAAAGGAAACAATCATATGCCTGATATTATCGACTTATTCGCTGGAGCTGGTGGATTGAGTCTCGGGGCATCTCGCGCAGGTTTTAA
>ERZ1026860.320-NODE-320-length-35354-cov-14.651095_pt1 | contig 35354 bp, 30 predicted proteins | sample MGYA00380160_ERZ1026860 | MGnify/ENA primary metagenome ERZ1026860 (study PRJEB33269, sample SAMEA4719796) | human gut metagenome | biome: human-associated habitat; feature: organic feature; material: feces | place: Cameroon | collected 2013-10 ... | reverse complement strand
GCCGCCACCGGAACCCGTGCGCGAGATCCCCGCCGCCCCGCAGCCAGTCCAGGAGCCGCCGCCCGAAGCGGCTGACGAGCTGGAGGATTCGTGCGTTTCCCCCGTCAACGATGAGTTGCTTCTTCTCGACCCTGTCGAGGATTCCACTCTTGGCGAGAAGATAGTCGCGAAGGCTCCGGAACAGCCCGAGGTCGTTCCGGGCTACAGGCGCGCAAGCAGCGCGGAGCTTGAGGAACTCAAGAAGAATCCCACCGTGAAGGCGGCAACCGACATTCTGGGAGTCGCCCCGTACGATGCAGTGATTCCCCAGTAGCCACATCATGGAAATCAAGCTTCCCAACGCATTGGAGCGCGTCATCGCGCATCTCAGGCGGCTGCCGGGCGTCGGCAACCAGACCGCCCAGCGCCACGCCTGGGAGTTGCTCGGCTGGAAGGACGAGGAGCTCGCGGCCTTCGCCGGGGAACTCGCCGCCCTTCACGAAAAGGTGGGCTTCTGCCCCGTCTGCGGCTTCACGCTGGACGGCGGGGCCCCATGCCAGCTCTGCTCCGCGACCGGGCGCGACGCCACGCAGATATGCGTCGTCGAGACCCCCGCGCAGGTGCCCGTCTTCGAGAAGACCGGATGCTACCACGGGCTCTACCACATACTTGGCGGCAGGTTCTCGCCCCTCTCCGGCGTCCTCCCCGAAAATCTCCGCATCTCCCAGTTGCGCGAGCGTCTTTCGACCGGCAAGGTGAAGGAGCTGATTCTGGCAACCAGCACCGACGTGGAGGGGCAGGCGACCGCACGGCTTCTTCAGGACGAATTCCAGGAGATCGAAGGGCTTGCCATAACGCGCCTCGCCATCGGCATCCCCAGCGGCGCGGACCTCGCGTACACCAGCACCGCATCCCTTGCACAGGCTCTCAGCGGAAGACAGAACTTCTGACAGGCCTCCGCAAAAACATCCACACGCAACAATAGAATCTACGCTTATCCAGGAGAATGACATGCCTACGAAACTGCTACTAGGCGACGAAGCCCTCGCACAAGGCGCGATTGACGCCGGAATCACGGGATGCTACGCATATCCGGGCACCCCGTCCACCGAAATCATGGAGTACTTCCAATCCTCGAAGGACGCGGAGGAGCTCCGAATCCACCGCCAGTGGTCCTGCAACGAGAAGGCGGCCGTCGAGGAGGCAATCGGAACCAGCTACATGGGAAGGCGCGCCATCGCCTGCATGAAGCATGTCGGGCTCAACGCCTCCGCCGACGGATTCATGAACTCCGCCATCACCGGAGCAAACGGCGGCCTCCTCTTCGTCGTGGCCGACGACCCGTCAATGCACTCCTCCCAAAACGAGCAGGACAGCCGATTCTACGGGAAATTCGCCATGATACCCGTCATCGAACCCTCGGACCAGCAGGAGTGCTACCGGTTGCCGGAGTATGCCTTCGACCTCTCCGAACGGCTGGAGACCCCCGTCCTGGTGCGCCTGACAACCCGCCTCTCCCACTCCCGCGCCGATGTCGACACATGCGACACACGCCGCCCGCAGAACAACGTCCGCCTCCCGGCCAATCCGAAGCGGTTCGTCCTGCTTCCTGCAATCGCCAAGCGCAACTACGAGGCCCTTCTGGAGAAGCAGGGGCTCTTCCTGGAGGAGAGCGAAGGCTCCCCCTTCAACAAATACCTCGACGGCGAGGACAAGTCCCTGGGCATCATCGCCTGCGGCATCGGCTACAACTACCTCATGGAGGCATACGGCGGCAAGTGCCCGCACCCCGTCCTCAAGCTCTCCCAGTACCCGCTGCCCAAGGCGCTTGTCAAAAGACTCCTTGACGAATGCGGGAGAATCCTCGTAGTCGAGGAGGGGATGCCCGTGGTCGAGGAGATGCTCGGAGGCCCCTTCGGAAACGGGAAAATCTCCGGACGGCTCGACGGCACGCTGCCGCGGACCGGCGAACTCAACACCCGCGCAATCCAAATCGCATGCAAACTGCAGGCTCCGGAACTCCCCGCACCATCCGAAGACCTGCGGGCACGCCCCCCGAGGCTCTGCGACGGATGCCCACACATCGACAGCTACAAGGCACTCAACGAAGTCTGCGCAAAGCTCGGGACGGACAACGCAAAGATCTTCGGGGACATCGGGTGCTACACCCTGGGCGCACTGCCACCCTACAACGCCATCACATCCTGCGTTGACATGGGCGCGTCCATCACAATCGCAAAGGGAGCCGCCGACGCAGGGCTCCCATATCCCGTGGCCGTCATCGGAGACTCCACATTCACACACTCGGGAATGACGGGGCTCCTCGACGCAATCTGGGAAAACACCCCCATCACGGTCGTCATACTCGACAACCTGACGGTCGGGATGACCGGCGGGCAGGACTCCGCCGCGCTCGGGAAGCTGGAGGATATCGTCAAAGGCCTCGGCGTCCCCCAGGAGCATGTCCGCACAATCACCCCCCTGCCCTCAAAGCACGGCGAGAACGTCGCTGTCATCGAAGAGGAGATGCTCCACCGGGGAGTCTCGGTAATCATCGCACGGCGTGAATGCATCCAGACGCTCCGCCGCAAAACCGCCAGGAAGTAGCCTGCGTCCAAGAAGGTCTTCACAAGGAAAGCAACACCATGAAATGTGACATCGTACTGGCAGGAGTCGGCGGACAGGGAATCCTGACAATCGCCGCAATCCTCGGAAAGGTCGCCGTGGCAGAAAAGCTCCACGTCAAACAGTCCGAAATCCACGGTATGAGCCAAAGGGGTGGCTCGGTCTTCGCACACCTCAGACTCTCGGACAAGCCAATCTTCGCAGACCAGATCACCGCCGGGGCGGCAGACCTCGTCGTCGCAATGGAACCAATGGAGGCGCTCAGGCACAGGCAGTTCCTCGCAGACACGGGAACCCTCATCACCGACCACGCCCCCGTCGTGAACATCCCGGACTACCCGGACGCGGACAGGCTCGTCAAGGACATCAAGGCGCTTAAGCACGCCCTCGTCCTGGACACGGCCGCACTGGCAAAGGAGTCCGGAAACCCCAGAAACACAAACATCGTCCTCCTCGGGGCAATCGCGAACTTCCTCGGGCTCGAGCCTGAAATCATCGAGAAGGCAATCCGGGAGCACTTTGCGCGGAAGGGGGACTCGGTTGTCGATGCGGCCTTGAGGGCATTTAGGCTCGGCAAGGACGCCAAATAGTCATAACATACTGCAATTCAACTAGTTACATCACCAACAAAAAACCAACCAGGGGATTGCTTTCCCCATTCGGAGTTCAAGAAAAAAATGCGCATTCTAGTCACTGGCGGTGCAGGATTCATTGGCAGCCACATTGTCGAGACATTCCAGGGCAAGGCGGAAATCCGCGTCCTTGACAACCTGCGTTCCGGCTTCCTGAAGAACCTCGACGGCTTCAACGTGGAGTTCATCGAGGGCTCGATTCTTGACAAGGCGCTCCTTGACAGGGCGATGGAGGGCGTGGACTATGTCTTCCACCTGGCCGCGATGATTTCCGTTCCCGAGTCCATGTCGAAGCCCCAGGAGTGCGTCGAAATCAACACGATGGGCACCCTGAACGTCCTGGAGGCCGCCGCGAAGGCCGGCGCCAGGAAGCTCTGCCTCTCCACCTCCGCCGCAATCTACGGCGACAACCCGACCGTCCCGAAGGTTGAGACGATGTACCCCGAGCCGAAGAGCCCCTACGCGGTCACCAAGCTTGACGACGAATACTACTGCGCGATGTACACCCGCGAGCGCAACCTGCCCACCGCGTGCCTCCGCTACTTCAACGTCTTCGGCCCGCGCCAGGATCCCCACAGCCAGTATGCGGCCGCGGTCCCGATCTTCGTCGCAAAGGCGCTTGCCAACGAACCCATCACCATCTTCGGCGACGGCGAGCAGACCCGCGACTTCATCTATGTGAAGGACATTGCGCGCGCCAATGCCTTCTTCGCCACCGAGAGCGACGCGACGGGCGTCCACAACATCGCATACGGCGGCGTAATCACAATCAACGACCTTGCGAAGAAGATCGTGGCGCTCACCGGCTCCACCTCGGAGATCGTCCACAAGCCCGAGCGTGCCGGTGACGTCAAGCACTCCTACGCCGCAATCGGCAAGCTCCAGTCCACGGGCTTCAAGCCCTGCTCCAACTTCGACGAGGGCATGGCCGCCACCATCGAGTACTTCAAGAGCCTTCGCAAGTAGCCATCCAGGGAGGTCTCCACTGACATGCTCCAGCTTCTCTTCGTCTGCAGTTCCGACCGTACGCGTGCGCCCATTGCGACCGCGCTCTTCCTCCAGGCTGCAAAGGAGGCTGGGCTGGCAGATTGGACCTGCGACTCCGCAGGACTTCGCACATACCACGGGCAGCGCATCGCCGACGGGGTGGCGAAAGTCCTGGCGGAGGTCGGGCTCGAACCCCGGAGGCTCGGAGTCCAGCAACTCACCCCGAAACTGATCAAGGCGTCGGATCTAATCCTCTGCATGACCAGGGACCAGGAACGGGAAATCACGTCAAACTTCATTTCGGCGCGAAACAAGACGAAGACCCTCATGTCAATCCTCAGGGAGGACAAGGACATCTTCGACCCCAACAAACTCCCCATCGAGAGCTTCCGTTCATGCCGCGAGATGATGATGCCGGCAATCAAGGAGCTGGTCCAGCGACTGATGTAGGAATGCACTCCTTCCCGACAATCGCAACCGCGCATACGTGCTACCGCACAAAATTCGGAATCCCGAGGCAAAGCGGTCTCGTCGACGAAGGGAAGGGATACCTGGAACTGCTGCCTCCATACAACCAGCCCAACACTGTCCGGGGGCTGGAGGAGTTCTCGCATATCTGGGTGCTCTTCGTCTTCAGCGAAAACCTCCGCGACGGATGGAAGGCGACTGTAAGGCCGCCACGCCTGGGGGGAGACAAGAGACTCGGAGTCTTCGCCACCAGGTCCCCCTTCAGGCCGGCGCCAATCGGACTCTCCGCGATGAAGCTCGACAACATCGAAATCCGGCCAAGAGGACGAATCCTCCTGCATGTCTCGGGAGTGGATCTCCTCGACGGAACACCCGTCCTGGATATCAAACCATACATACCATACGCGGACGCAATCCCGGACGCAATTGCGGGATTTGCGCCACAACCACCTGATGCAGAACAACTTAAGGTAGACTTTGCAGACGGGGTGGCCGACAGGCTCCCGGAGGAGTTCGCAAGGCTCTGCAAGAAGGTGGTCGCCGCGGATCCACGCCCCGCATACCAGAGAATCCCCGGCCGCGAATACCAGTGCTACCTCGAGGACAAGGAGGTGGTCTGGGTCGTGGGTGACAATCCACTCGAAGCCACAATCCTGCGCATCAGCAGGCACAAGCCGCAATAACCCCCGCGCCGCCACTCCCCATCACGCCCCCAAATGTCCCGCACCGACTATTTTCTGCGACGGCTATTGCTGGTGGTGCCCACCTTCATAGGCATCACCATGCTCTGCTTTGCCATCACGCAGTTCGTGCCAGGCGGCCCCGTCGACCAGATGATGATGCGGATGCACGGCATGGGCAGCGGCGGCGAGAGCGTGGCGGGCGGCCCGTCTTCCGGCTCTGCCTCCCAGGAGTCGATGGAACGCGAACGCGAGGCGTTCCGGAAGCACTTCGGCTTTGACCAGCCACTGCTGAAACGATACTGGAAGTGGTTCTGGACTGAACGGTGCGGAATGCTGACCCGCTCATACAAGTTCACCAACAAGACCGCCTGGGAGATGATATCCCAGCGCTTCCCGGTATCCCTGGCATTCGGCATCACAAGCTTCATACTGACATATCTCGTCTGCATACCGCTTGGAGTCGCGAAGGCGCTTCGGCACGGCGGCACCTTCGACATGGTGTCGAGCGTGATTGTCTTCACCGGATACGCAATCCCTGTCTTCGCATTGGGAATGCTTCTGAAAATGCTCTTCTGCGGGACTGTGGAGAGCCTCTGGGACCTGTTCCCGGCCACGGGATTCCACTCGCCCGGCTACGAAGGGCTCCCATTCTGGGAAAAGGCGTGGGACATCGTCTGGCACATGCTTCTGCCTATCGCATGCTACATGGCGGGCTCCTTCGCCATGCTGACTCTCCTGATGAAAAACTCCCTGCTGGAGCAAATCAACAGCGACTATGTCCGGACGGTCTACGCCAAGGGGGGCTCCGCCCGGCGTGCCGTATGGTGCCACGCACTGAGGAATGCGCTGATTCCCATTGCGACCGGCTTCGGCGGAATACTCTCCGTCATGTTCGCGGGCAGCGTCATCATCGAAAGGGTCTTCGAAATCCCTGGCATGGGGAACCTGAGCATGGAGGCGATTGTCGGACGCGACTACCCGGTCTTCATGGGAATCCTCGCACTTACAAGCATCCTTACGCTGATTGGCGACATTCTTTCAGACTTCTGCTACGTTATAATCGATCCCCGGATACACTTCAACTGAGGCGGAAATCCCCTGCAATCCTCGACCTGAACCGCAACCCAAACAATAAAGAAAAGGAGAACACACATGCTGAAGAAATTCTTCGCCGCAATGCTGGCAATCATTGCCTCAACGACCCTCTTCGCTGACATCACGCTCGAAACCGCCGCACTGCCAGGCGCACAACTGATCATCACCGCCGACAGCGCACTCCTGAAGGACTCCCTCTTCATGAACTACATGGAGAAGGCAAGGGAAGCCCAGAAGGAGTTGGTCGGCGAATACGGCGAACTCTACAAGAAGTTCGAAATGATGCTCCCTCCGGGCGCAAAGAACAACGACAAGTCCCTCATCGCAATCGCGTCCAGCAAGCTCAACGGCACCATGGATGAAATCATGGCCGCGGACGTCACCCCGGAAGACGCGTCGTTCATCGGCGCCGTAAGCTACCCGGTCTCCGTCAAGGATCTCTTCGACGCAGCGGCGATTCTGCCCATGGATCCCGGATTCAACGAACACTTCACCCTGACACCGCTCGCCATCGCCGACTACAAGTCATACGAAATCGTGGCCAAGGATGACATGGCGTTCAAGGTGGCAGTCGTCCTCTCCAAGGACGGAAAGACGATCCTCTTCGGAACCCCGGACGCCGTCAAGGCACAGCTCACCGCCCCGAAGAAGTTCGACGCCGAGGCGGAAAAGGTTCTCGCGCAGCTCAAGGGCAATGCGGCCGGCGTCGCATTCATCCTCCCGGAGGGAATCCGCAATGGTCTCAAGGAGGCATGGGTCGATGACGCATCCTTCGACGCCGCAATCAGAGACGCGCTCTCCGGAATCAAGACCCTTGGATTCACCGCAAACTCCACCGCCGCCACCATCGACGTGGCACTCCTCGGAATCACCACCACCGCTGAACAGGCGGATGTCCTCAAGAAGAGCCTCATCGATGTCCAGGTGATTCCAATGGCACAGGGCCTGGTCCCGATGTTCATCGAGGGAGCCAGCTTCGGCAACACCCTCGCCTCGACAGCCAACGCCGACGTCGTCAAGGTCAGCGTCTCCTTCACCGAGGCCGATATCGCCGCATGCAAGGCCGCATTCGACACCCTCAACGCCGCCGATGAAATCGAGATGATCGAAGAGGAGACCGTCGAGGAAATGCCCGCCGATGCAGAGTAAGGCCTCGTGAACGCCCTTCCGCCACCGCGCGGAAGGGTTCTTCCAAAGGGCTCAACCAGCCATCACGCCGAAAGGGGCTGTCTCCACGCATGGCCGACGGAGACAGCCCTGCTCGTATACACGCAGGAAAAGATGCTCCCCCAGCAAGGCAACGGAAATGCGCCATCCCAACGCAGGGAATTCACGCCCGGCGAGGAAAGGCAGGAACCACGGCCGCTTACCGTCACGGAGGCGTGCATGCTCGTCCAAAACGCACTCCGTCAAGCCACCCCATACCGACTCGAAGTCTGCGGGGAATTGATGCTGAACTCCTCCACAAAGGTCTACAACCACCTCTACGCAAGACTCCGCGACAACAACGAGTCGATTCTGGAACTCACATGGTTCAATGGAAAGGCACGGGCGGACGCGCTGGGAATCAGGAACGGGGACAAGGTCGTCGCAAGGGGAAGCCTGGGGTTCTACCCGAAAAGCGGGCGTCTGCAGTTTATCGCCGAGTCGCTTAGGCCCGTCAATGACGAGGACACCCTCACAAAACTCCTGCACGAACTGATTGCAAAGCTTGCAAAGGAAGGGCTGCTGGACGCATCCAGGAAGAAGCCCATTCCGCGGTTTCCACGAAGAATCGGAGTCGTCTCCAGCATTGACGCGGCGGGCTTCCGGGACTTCATCCACACATCGCTTTCACGCTACAAGGGTCTCTCCTTCCTTGTCGCGCCGTCGCGGGTGCAGGGAAGCGAGGCGGCCGCAGAACTTTGCAGCGCCGTCAGGCTCCTGGATGAATACGGAGGGTGCGACGTAATCGTCGTCACACGCGGCGGCGGCGGCACAAACGAGCTGTGGTGCTTCAATGACGAAACCCTCGCCAGGACTATCGCCGCGGCACGGACGCCCGTCATCACCGCTGTCGGACACGAAAGGGACACCACCCTCGTGGACTATGTGGCGGACCGTTGCGAGACGACTCCCACGAAGGCGGCGGAGACCCTCACGCAGCCATTTGTCGAAATCCTCCAGAGAGTCGAAAACGACCTCGCCACCATCCGGCAGTCAATCCTGGCGAAGGCCGCGAATCTGCGCACGCGGCTGAAGGCATGCCTCGGTTCAAACTACCTCCTGCGGCCAAAACAGCTGATTGACGACAGGCAGCTCCGGCTCGTGAACGCAGAGCAGCAGCTGATGCAGGCACTGCCCAACCAGGCCAGGATGAGACGGGCAAAGCTCGACAACGCCACCAATACCCTCACCGCCAGAATCAACGCCTTCCTCCAGGGAAGACGGGGCGAGTTCGAAAGGCTCGACAATGTGCTGCGGGCGCTTGACCCAAAGGGAGTCCTGAAGCGCGGATACAGCATCCTCCTCGACAAGGACAGACACGCCATACGCAAGGAAACAGAGGCGCCAGAAGGCACACGGCTCACCGCACTGCTCGCAGAAGGCTCCCTGGAACTCGTCGTCAAACAGGACAAATAGCTCTCAATCACCAGGAAACAGATCCAGCATATAACGGCCATGGAAGAAAAGAAACAGGAAAAGAAACTCTCCTTCGACGAGGCGCTCCGGGAACTCGAGACCATCGTCATGCAGCTCAACAGCGGAACCCTCCCGCTGGAGGAGAGCATGACGGCCTTCGAACGCGGGGTGAAACTCGGAAAGTTCTGCAATGAAAAACTGACAGCCGCGGAAAAGAAGATCGAGACGCTGACCAGGCAACCCGACGGAACCGTCACAACACAGCCGGCCACCCTCCCCGAAGACTTCAAATTCTAGGGCTGAGCAATGACGGAGCTCCCGTTCATCCCGCTGGAGCGCGTCGTCCAGGTCGAAGTCCCTCCCCAAGACGAAGGAAACACCCTGCTCGACTATCTCGAGGCGCGCTACAACTATCTGGACCGCCCACAGTGGCAGCTTGAAATCGACAGGGGAAACCTCTTCGTCAACGGCAAGGCCGCCCTGGCATCCACTGCGCTCCATGCAAGGGACTGCGTCTTCTTCCAGGCAAAGGACCTCTTCGAGCAGGATGTCTCTTTCGACATCTCCGTCCTGGAGGAGACGGACGACTACATCCTCGTCGCAAAGCCCGGAAACCTGCCGTGCCACCCCGCGGGGCGCTTCTTCAACCATACGCTGTGGGCATGGCTGAAGCAGGAAAGACACCTCGGCGGAATACACTTCGTCAGCCGGCTCGACCGCGAAACCTCGGGTATCGTCCTCGTCGGGAAAAACCCGCAATTCGCGGCAAGGGCCGCAAAGACAATGCACTCCCTGGGAGTCGAAACACACAAAAAGTACCTCGCAGTCGTCCACGGGCGAATCCCCTTCGAAAAGTATTTCGCAAACGGCTGGCTCATGAAGGATACGGCCTCCAAGGTCAACAAGAAGAAGCGCTTCGTCCCGACGGACGACGACGGTGACTCGGATGTCGTCGAACTGCCCGAGGACATCGAGGCGGTCACGGCGCAGACCGACCTTGTCCGAAGATGCTATTGCCGCCCGCCCTGCGAGGGGGAGGAGCCTCTCCGGTTCGTCCCGGATCCGGAAGGCGGCTTCACATTGGTCGAAGCCACCCTCCACACGGGAAGGACACACCAAATCCGGGCAACTCTCTGCTCACTGGGATTCCCAATCGTCGGAGACAAACTATACGGGGTGGACGATGAAATCTTCCTGAAATTCGCCAAGGACACCCTCGATGAAAAGGACTGGGAAAGACTTATCCTCCCGACACAGGCACTCCACGCATGGAGTCTCGCAATCCCTGCGCTCAATATCAACGCCACAGTCCCGCCGCCATTCCTCAAAATGTCCACGCTTCCAAGTGGAAGGCAGGAATGAGAGGACGGCCCCTTCCCCGCAGTTGCCCATCCTTTCGCCCAAACGCTCCCGCTTCTTCACTCCCCGGCGGCGCAGCCCTATTCCCGGAAGTGTTTTTTGAATTCGCGGTGGAGCGCCTTGTCGCCGTACCTGTCCTCGGAGTCTTCCGCGAGTTCATCCTCTGAATAACCCGAGTGGAGTGAGGTGGCGTGGACCTTGTTGCCGATGACCTGGAATCCGATGCGCCAGGTGCGGTATGCCAGGAGCGCCCTGGCGTCTTCCCGCCCTGCCCCGTCGAGCCTATGGCGTCTTCCGTCCAGCGGGTCTTCCCCCAGTTGTTCGCGGATGAATTCTCCGATGCACGCGAACCCCCGTTCCGCAAGCCAGTCGAGGCGTTCCTGGACCTGCGGTTCCACAGTCACGACGCACTCCCTTCCGGAGTTCGCGGCAGTCCATCCCGGCACCGCGTCGGGGAATGAGTCTGCGTATGGCAGATATGGCTTGACGTCGAGGATTGGCGTGCCGTCCAGCAGGTCGTGGCCTTTGACAACCAGAACCCGCCCCCTGACCTCGAGCAATTCCACGCAGGAGAGGCCTATTGGATTTGGGCGATAGGGGGAACGCGTCGCAAAGACTCCGACCTTGTGGTCGATGTGGCGCGGCGGCTGGACCTTTGGACGCCAGCGGCCCTCGTTGCGGTCGAAGGCGAAGATCAGCCATATTCTCGAAAACCCCTCGATGGCATCCAGTGCCGCCTCGAAATTCATTCCCGGGGCGAGTTCAACGCGGCCGACGTTTTCGCCAGCCAGGATGCCCTGCCGCGGCACATCGTAGGCGTATTTGGCGTCGCAACGGAAGATTCCTATCGGGGTGAACTCCATGACTCGCGCGGCAATCCTGCGGGGTCTACTCGCGGCAGACCTCGACCGTCTGAGCCTCGGGAATTGGCTCCTCCGAGACAAGCACCAGGTATCCGCCTCCTCCCGCGCCAGTGAGCTTCCAGCCTGCTGCACGACCGCGGTATGCCTCGACGGCCTTCGCGGTCTCGTCTGTCAGCATCCGCGGGAACATTGCGACCGCGGCCTCGAATGCGGCAGTCGTGCTTGCGCCCCACAGGGAAAGGTCGTGGTTCCTGATGCCCTCCCACACGCCGTCGGCGGCACGCGCAAGGCGGCGGACGCCCTCCACGGTGATGCGCGTCTCCTCCCGCACCGAAAACCCAGTCGGGCGCGGAGGCAGCGCAAGAAGCCGCAGATGCGCTTCGACAAAGGCGATGGTCGCCTCATCAAGGATTCTATCTATCCTCGACGGCCAGAAGGAGTTGTCATAATAGAGCCTGTTTATTCCCGGCAGGAGCATTCCCAACTGGTCCTGGGAACCCGAATAGTACTTTGTCCCAGGCGGGTTTTCGAGTGCGAAGAGCATCTTCGCCAACTCGGTTCTGTCACCCTTTGGCAGGACGTCGCTCCAGAGTTCGACCGCCTTCTTGCGCGAGGAGGTCGCCAACCCGCTGCGGTCGTTGTATTCGACCCTGGGCTTGATGGAGACCGTGACCACCGCGCCAGGCGCAAACCTGCTGACGTCAGGCTGGTCAAGCCAGCCGCCGCCTAGTTCGATGCGGTATGGGATTGCGCATTCGCGGCGAAGCGCAGTCGTGGAACGGGGGGGAAGCCCCTCGTGGGGAAGACGGCGGCTCAGCATCAGGCGGATGCCCAGCCCGCGGCAGAATGCCTCCTTCTCGGGGGTGTAGCCGTCGCTGTTCACGAAGAAGATATCTGGGTGAAGTGCGCGCACCTCGTCCTCGAAGTCCATCACTCCGGAGCCGCTGCTGACCCAGGCGTCCTTCACGCATCGGAGCGCCTTCACCATGTAGAGACGCTCCGCCTCCTTGCAGATCGTCCGCCGTCCCTTCAGCTCCAGGACTGTCTTGTCCGACCCAATCCCCACATAGAGTTCCCCGTGCGTGGCAGCCTCCTCAAGAAAGGCGACGTGCCCCGAATGGAGCATATCAAAGCAACCTGACACAAAGACCTTCGCTGGCATGGGCTTCTCGGAAAAGCGCTGGTGGGAACGGGGGTGTTTTGGATACTATAAGCCCGCTGTCTTTGATGCGGGCAAGTGGAAGTCGCTCCAGGAGGCTATGGCGTGGTCTGCCCGCTTCTGGATGACGGGCCAGCTTTCCCTGCTTGACTCGTCGTAGATTGCCAGGATGCCGATTCCATTTGCCTTGGCCGCGTCAATGGCGTAAAGTGCGTCATCCACCAGCACCGCATCCGACGGCTTCAGTTTTTCGGTCTCCAGGATGACCTTGAAGAATTCGGCGCGGCTCTTCGAGAGTCCGATTTCCCCGCAGGTGTACATCCTGGAGAAGAATGGGAGGAGCCCTGTCCGGCGCAAGGCCGCCTCCGCCAGATACCTTTCGCAGGCGGTTGCCACCACGCACCGGATGCCCGCGTCATGGATTGACTTCACGGCCTCCAGGACGCCGGGCTTCGCGGGGGCCTTCTCCATGTAGAAGGAGTCCGCCATGGAATTCATCGCGTCAACCAAGTCCTGCGGAGCCTCGGTGAACCCGTATTCGGAACGGAGAAACTCCGCGCACTCCATCATCGACATGTTGAGGATGCGCCTCTGGAAGTCTTCGTGGGGTTCGCGGCCGTGAAGATGAAGGAAATCAATTCCGAGACGCTCCCAGAGGGGCATGGAGTCAATCAGGGTGCCGTCTACATCGAAGATATACGTGGACATGGGACAAGTGGGAGTGTGTGTTGCTGGCGCGCCCTGGGACGCTATTCCCGTTCCATCATGCGGAGAATCCTGTAGGCCTCCGTGACAGACCAGGCCTGGGCGCAGCATCCCCTGGTCTTGTGGGGAATGTCTCCGTCAAGGATTTCGGGAAGCTGCCCGACGCATCCCCTGCGCATAAGGGCGGCAGTGGTGTGGAGAAGGGATCTTGCCGCGGGCTTTGCGGAGGGACCGAAGGTGCGCAGAAGCGCCTCGCAGAACGACGGCATGAGCCACGCCCAGGCTGTCCCGTTGTGGTAGGCGAGCTTGCGCCTGGTGTCCTCGTCGCCGATGTATTCACCCCAATACGGGAAGGCGGGATTGTTGAGGAGGTGCCCGTCCTTGTAGATTGGCTGGAGGAATTCCACCCGCTGGTTTGCAAGAGTCCGCATCCCTCCAGGAACAAGCAGGTGGCCTGTTGCGGCAATGACCGTCTGCTGGAGTTCATAGTCGTCAATCAAGCCGGGGACCGTGAGGGCGAAGAGCTGGTTCGGGCGGCATGCGTCATCAGCAGTCGCCTTAGCGGCGGGAGTTCCTGGACGCCCGTGGAGGCAGTCCGACAAGCCCACATCCGGGCGGGAGACGTAGTACCTTGCGACAGACTCCTTGACTCGTTTGGCTGTAGTGACATAGATGGATTTGCCGGTATGCTTTGCCAGCAAGTCGAGCGCACCGTACCAGAATGCCTGGATTTCAATCGGATATCCCTCGCGGGGGGTTCCTGCGGGGTAGTTCGTATCCATCCAGGTGAAGTGGGACGGGCTGAAGACCAGTCCGCTCGCCGCGTCCATCGCGATTCCGTTTTCCGTCCCCTTCATGTATGAGGCGGCGATTGACTCCAGCACCTGGAGGAGACTTCGCTTGCCGCAGGGAGTCGCGAGCACCTTCTGGGAGAGGTTCTTGCCGACTGCCCGCATGTATTCCGAGACGGCGTTGAAGAGCCAGAGGGGCGCGTCGGAGGTGTCCCAGTTCGAGACCTGTTCTCCCGAAATCATATTGGGGAGGCATCCCTTCCTCTCGTATGAGGCGAACTGGACGATGATTGCGAGCGCGTCGTCCAGTCGTCCTGCGGCGATCAGCCCCCTGAGGCAGATGAGGGTGTCCCGTCCCCAGTCGAGGAACCATGGATATCCCGCGATGACTGTCTTGAGCGGGTTTCTTCTTACGATGAATGCCCCCAGCGCTTCCTCCAGCGCGGTCTTGAGCGGCACCTTCGCATTGTTTTCGTGGAACGGGATTGGGGCATCCGGTTCCACGGGCGCGTCCATCGGCGGTTCCGATGGCGTGAGGAGCGCTGCGGAGAGGACGGCCGTCTCGCCGCGCCGGAGGTCCAGCCGGAAGTGCCCTGGGCTGTAGAGGTCTCGCGTCGCCCGCAGCCCCCGTTCCTCCTCGAGGGCGTCATGGAAGTTGTATGTCCACTCCGAGTCTCCCACGAAGACTCCCCGGCTGATGCGTGCTTCGAGGCGGTTTTTGCTCTCCAGGGTGAATGAGAACCCGTCGTTGCCCGTCTTGAGCCGCTGCGGGAAGGCGTTTTCCGCGCCGAGATACGCCTGCGTCGGGTTGTGGTTGCAGCAGTCGTCTATGTCTGGTCGCAGAATCAGGGTGACGGGGGAGTGTTCGTCCATCGCGGGGAATGCATCCGACTCCTCGGGAGGCGGGCACCTGGTGAAGGAGAGCGTGAAGGCGTTGCGCTCCTTGTCAAGAACGTAGGAAATGCTGATGTAGGCGTTGCCGCCGATGCCAGAGGGGATGATGAAGTGCCACGATGCGGAATTGGGACCCGTCACGACAAAGTCGGTCTGGCAGTTGACGTTGATTTCCTGGGAGTAGTCGTGGTGGACAAGCCATGCGCGAAGGCGAGGGAAGACAACCGTGCGGTCGGCGGGAAGCTCGGGATTCTGGTTCGCCGCCAGCAACGCGTCATACTGCCCCTCGAGATTGCCCCACATTCCGCGTATCAGTGCGTATGAGCCGTAGACGTTGGCGGCAAGGAAACTGTGCCTGCGCGTAAGCTCGTGGCGGGTCACCCTCCTCATGACGGAAAGGGGCGCATTCAATGGAAGAAGCAGGATTTCCGCCTCGTATTTGACCACCTTCGCACCCTCGTCATAGCAGGTGACCTGGATGAGGGCCGTCGTCGTGCGGGTGATTCGACGGACGGGAGGCAGCAGGACCGCAAAGTTCTGGCCGTCCTTGCGTGGCATTGACTCGCATCTCTGGCGGACGGTGCCGTCGAAGAGCAGCTGCGCCCGGAAGGGTCGCCTGTCGCAGATAAGGAGGTAGTGGTCGTCGGGAAGGATTGCCACGCGCTGTCCGTCCTTTTCCGGAGACCACTCGACCAGCGGGAGGTAGTGTTTTTCGCCTGAGACCTTTTGGATGAAGGAGTGTGGGTCCTGGAAGAGCGCGTATGCGTCGTCTTCTGGTTCCGCCCCGTCCAAATCCCCGTATCCCCAGAGCGAGCACCTGAGGCGTAGCGCGGTTGCGCGGAGGAGCTGCCTTTCGCGGGCGCCGTATGGCTGTTCCGCGAGCTTCTGCTTTCCTGGCTTGCAGAGGCAAACCACCTGTCCGGGCTCCAGGTTGATTGTGTAGAGACACTCCCCAAGGCTTGCGGAAAGCTGCTTCCCCGTGAGAATGTCCGTCGGGCGGCTTCCAGCCTCGAATTCCTGGTAGTGCCAGTGGTAGGCGGCGCACGCGTCTGGCCGTGGATTCGCAACCACCAGAAGCGCATGCTCCACATCCTTCCGGGGCTCACGGAGAATGCCGACCGCATCCCCGGATGCGCCATAGGGAATGCGGAGGCGGGCGTCGGCGCGGAAGGCGGGATGACTCCCCAGAAGGGCGTTCAACGACGAAAGAAGGGGCACCATGTTGTCGGCGCTCCCCCAGTTGATGGAACGGGCGCCGTGGACGTCTATCTTCTCGGTGGCATACCACTCGACGCCGTTCGCTATGCCAAAGCAACCCGCCGGGGCAAAGAGCGCCGAAAGGGCGACGCGCAGCCGCGCCCACTCCTTCGACTTGGCGGCAAGGCGGTCGTTGTCGTGGGTCTCCGCGAAGTTTACGAGGGCGCCGTGGGCGGCGGAGTAGCCTGTCGCAAAGTCAAGGTATCTTGAGAGTTCCTGCTGGGTGTAGTTCTGGAAGAGCTCGGAGTATGCCCAGTCGAGGTCCGAGTCGTCCAAAAGCCTGGTGGTGGCGTCCTGGCCGCCGCCAAGCCCCTCAAGGAAGAAAATCGTGTCGGGGAATTGCTGGCGCACCTTGGCGACAATGTATTTCCATACCGGCGCGGGAACCATGTAGCCCGCGTCACAGCGGAAGCCGTCGACTCCGTTGCGGCACCAGTGGATGAACACCTCGGCCATGCGCTTCCAAAGGTCGGTCTTCGTAAAGTCAAGCTTGCAGAGGTCGGCCCAGACAACCCCCCAGGCGCCCGGAGACTGGAACGCCCCGTCCGCAGTGCGGGCAAACCACTCCGGATGATGCGACTGCAGGACGCTTGCCCAGCCAGTGTGGTCAATGGGAATATCCAGGAAGACGAGTGCGCCCCGGGCGTGCACCTGGTCCACGAGCTGGAGGAATTGCTCCAGGGGCGTCGTGCGCTGGTCGAACTCAGCCATGGATGCGTCCACGTCCATGAAGTCAAGTGGGGCAAAGGGGCTTCCGTAGCGTCCCATTCTGGCGAAGGTGGTCGGAATCGGATGCACCGGCAGGAACTGCAATATGCGGAATCCCAAATCCCCGAGGATGAAGTCCAGTTTGGACTGGATGGCCCTGAAGGTGCCCGATGGCGGAATCACAGTGAAGTTGCGCTTGTCCAGGAATTCGGCGGCAGAGGCAAGCTCGGGAGAGGCCGCCTTCCCTGAAATGTTCTCTCCAAACTGCCTGACAAAGGCGTTGTAGATGGTGTTGCGGGCAACCCCCTCCGCCGAAATCACCTTGACTCTGCCATTTTCGCCGCGTGGCCAGAGCGCCTTCCCGGTCGTCTCGTTGTAGAAGAAGCACTTGAAGTCGAAGACGCCGATTTCCACCAGCGCCAGATGCGCCGCAAAGGTGGTCGCGTCCACCTGGCGCATCGGGATGTCCTGCCAGTCGCGTCCAAGGGGTTCGATGCCCATTTCGACCTTGTCGATGGTCTCGATGCGCTGGATGGAGGCATTGCCGAGGTTGGTCCTCACAAACGCCCTGCCCCGTATGGGGCGGCTCAACTTCAGGGTGATTCTGATGGTGTCGCCTGCATGGCGCACAATGTGCGCATGGGGGGCGGGATGCTGCTCCAGGATGACTTGCACGGGATCCATGGCAATGATATGTATCGGATCGGATAAGAAAATGGGGGGAAGGGACGCCTGCCCGACGCGGCAAAAAACCACTCCCGATAATCAAGAATCCCCGCCCTGCACGAAAATGCGGCGGCGGGGAGAATAAGACGACATCAGGTCAAAAACGCCTATTTGATGACGATTCGGCCGTGCCCAATGACGGCCTGGCCCTCGCTTATCTTGAGGGACTTGATCCTGGTGTTCGCATCGTCCATGATGGAACTCCCTGCCTGCTTCAGCGGGTAGAAGAGATTCTCCTCAAGACCCTCCGGCAGCGGGAAAAGGCCAATCTTGACCTGGTCGCCGCTAAGGGAAATGCGGCCACTCGAATTGTTGACGTTGCAGGTGACGGAGACCGTGCCCGGCAGGAAGCCGAAGAAGGTGGCCTTGACAAAGACCTTGACAGTGCCGTCCTCGTTGCAACGGACGGAAATGCCCTTGATCACAGGCCCCTCGAACTCCCCGTCGCTGCGGGCAAGCATCTTGTTGCAGAAGTCGGTGATCTCCTGGTCGGTATAGGTGTCCGACGGCTTGCTGAGATACTTCTCCATGACGGCGTTCTGGCCCTCCTCGGTGGTGCCAAGGGCACCGCAGCTGGGGAAGCAGAAGCCAATCAGGAAGCCGACGATGAGCACGCCGATGATGATGCCGCCGATGATGTTCTGCATCGTCGTGGAATCCTTCTTGGTGCCAATGTTCTCAAAGTCGTCGGGCTTGATCTCGTCAAGGTTCATGCGCTCGCCACAGCCACGGCAAAAGACCGCGCTGAGCAAGTTGTCAGTTCCACATTTCGGGCATTTGAGCATTTCTTCTGGTTCTCCTTGCCTGGATTAAGGCAGCTGTTGACGGTGATTCGTCTCCGGTAAAATCATTGCGCCGCTATTCGAACTTGAGCTCGAATTTCTGGGGCATCCTCAGGACGGAGTCCTTGCCATGGGACGAGGGGTCCGCCGGCGGCAGATAGTCGAGGTTGTAGTGAAGGCCGCGGGACTCCTGGCGGGCGGAGGCCGCGTCGATGATCATCTCCGCGACACTCGCAAGATTGCGGAGCTCCACAAGGTCGGGAGTCAACAGGAAATTCCAGTAGTACTTCTCAATCTCCTTGCGAATCATGCGAATGCGGGACTTGGCACGCTCAAGGCGCTTGTTGCTGCGGACAATCCCCACGTAGTCCCACATCAAACGACGAATCTCGTCCCAGTTGTGGGTGATGACAATCATCTCGTCGGAGTCCACCGCATTCCCGCTCTCCCAGTCGGGAATCATGTCGGGAGTGATGCCGCAATGGGGAGCCTCGCTCTGGGCGACGGCATGCCTCACCGCAAAGTTCGCAACCACCACGGCCTCAAGCAACGAGTTGGAGGCAAGGCGGTTCGCGCCGTGAAGCCCGGTGCAGCCACACTCGCCTATCGCATAAAGGTTCTTGACGCTGGTGACGCCGTTGACGTCGGTGCGGACGCCGCCGCAGCAGTAGTGCGCCGCAGGAACCACGGGGATGAGGTCCGTCGCCATGTTGATGCCAAACTTGAGGCACTTGGCGAAGATGTTGGGGAAACGCGCCCGGAGGAATTCCTCCGACTTGTCGCGAATGTCCAGCCATGCGCATTCCTGTCCAGTCCTCTTGAGCTCGTTGTCAATCGCACGGGCCACGATGTCCCTCGGGGCAAGGCTGGCGAGCTTGTGGTATTTCTCCATGAAGGTGACGTATTCGCTGCCCTTGCGTATCTTCAGGATCGCGCCCTCGCCACGGACCGCCTCCGAAATCAGGAATGACTTCGCGTGGGGATGGAAGAGGATTGTCGGATGGAACTGGTAGAATTCCATGTTGGAGATTTCCGCCGAGGCACGGTATGCCATTGCGACGCCGTCGCCGCATGCCACGTCCGGATTGCAGGTGCAGAGGTAGACCTTGCCCGCGCCGCCAGTGGCCAGAAATGTGTACTTGGCGACGACGGTGGCAATCTCGTGGGTCTGTGTGTCCATCACGTATGCCCCGAGGCAGACATTGTCCCCCTGCCACTCGATGTGCCTGGTGGAAATCAGGTCCACCGCAAGGTGGTTCTCCCAAATGGTGATGTTCGGGTTTTCACGGCATCTTGCGACAAGCACGTCGGAGATTTCGCCGCCGGTGATGTCCCCGGAATGGAGGATGCGCCGGGCGGAATGCCCGCCCTCGCGCCCGAGGTGGAATTCGTTGCCCTGGGAGGGCGGCAGGTCGGGAATCACCTCCTTCCTCAAGGTGAAGTGGCACCCAAGTTCCTGGAGCTTGCGGATGCGCTCAGGCGCGGCCTTCACAATCGCACGGACGACGTCAGGCTTGCATAGCCCTGCGCCGGCCACAAGGGTGTCCTGGACGTGCGCCTCAAAGTCGGCCTCGTTGTCGGACATGACGGCCGCAATGCCTCCCTGGGCATAGCGGGTGTTGCACTCCTCGGCCTTGGACTTGGTCACGACAAGGACCTTGCCATGGCTGGCAGCCTCAAGCGCAGCCGTCAGACCCGCTAGACCAGACCCAATGACCAAGTAGTCCGTGTAAATTCTCTTCTGCTTGGAATTTGACATGTTTGATATGGCGCCCTCCTCCCAATGCGGTGAAAACGCAACTCGCGTAATGTAAACCGCTTTCCATGAACAGACGAAGGGAACCACACCGCACGGCGAAGCCATGCACAATCGGAAGACACGCCCTCCCCCGAACCGAGAGGGAGCGCACGCATGATGGTTTCTTAACCACGAAATACACGAGACCAGGCTTTTCCCGAGCCATTCGTGGGTCCGTTGCCCCCGCAGGGTGGAGCGAATGCCGCGAGGCATGGCGCAACTCACGGCGAATCCACTCCACCCCACGTGCGAGGCTACGGGAGCTTTGCCAGCGACGCGGCAATCTCCTCGTCGCCGGGAAGGTAGTCCTGCATCTTGCCGTCGTTGTAGTTGCCGTATGCGACCATGTCGAAGTAGCCTGTGCCGCTGAGTCCGAAGACGATGTTCTCCGCCTTCCCCTCCTCCTTGCAGCGCAAGGCCTCCTGGATTGCCCCGTAGATTGCGTGGCCGCTCTCTGGCGCAGGCAGGATGCCCTCGGAACGCGCAAAGAGCTCCGCCATCTTGAAGACCTTGCTCTGGGGCACGGAAATCGCCTCCAGAATCCCCCGGTCATGAAGCTCGGAGAGGACGGTGCTCATCCCGTGGTAGCGCAGGCCACCCGCATGGATGGCCGCGGGCATGTACCCGGAGCCAAGGGTGTACATCTTCGCAAGAGGACAGACCTTCCCCGTGTCGCAAAAGTCGTAGGCATACTTGCCACGGGTGAGGGACGGACAGGCCGCCGGCTCGACCGCGACAAAACGTGTGCCCGTCCTGCCCCGCAGCCGATCCGCCACGAAGGGCGAAATCAGGCCGCCAAGGTTCGAACCGCCACCCGCACAGCCGATGACGACGTCGGGAGTGATTCCGTATTTGTCAAGGGCGGTCTTGGTCTCAAGCCCAATGATGCTCTGGTGGAGAAGAACCTGGTTGAGGACGGAGCCAAGCACATACCGGTATCCGGGAGTCTTGACGGCCACTTCCACAGCCTCGGAGATCGCGCATCCCAGGCTTCCGCTGGTCCCGGGGTTCTCCGCAAGAATCCTCCTGCCCACCTCGGTGGTGGAGGATGGCGACGGCGTGACGGCCGCCCCGTATGTCCGCATGACTTCGCGCCGATGTGGTTTCTGCTCGTAGGAGCACTTGACCATGTACACGTGGCATTCCAGGTGAAAGAAGGCGCACGCCATCGAAAGCGCAGTCCCCCACTGCCCCGCACCAGTCTCTGTGGTGACCCCCTTGAGGCCCTGGCGCTTCGCATAGTAGGCCTGCGGGACCGCAGAGTTCAGCTTGTGGCTGCCAGAGGTGTTGTTGCCCTCGAATTTGTAGTAGATGTGGGCGGGTGTCCCAAGCGCCTGCTCCAGACAGTAGGCGCGGACAAGGGGGGACGGGCGGAACATCTTGTAGAAGTTCAGGACCTCCTCGGGAATCGGGATGAACTCGTTCACGTCGTCAAGTTCCTGCCTGGCCAGCTCCTCGCAGAAGACCTGCGAAAGTTCCTCCACGGTCACGGGCTGGCGGGTCGCAGGGTTCAAAAGCGGCGGACATTTCTCCGGCATGACGGCGCGCACGTTGTACCACGCCCTCGGCAGTTCGTCCTCGCTCAAGAAGGTCTTGTAGGGAATCTCGTTCTTCATTGTTCTCTCTCCTGATAATCGGCAAGTGTGCCTTTTGTTTTTTGTGACTTCAGGAAGCGCAGGATGCATAAACGCAAAAAAGCCGGACCGACGGCTGAACTGCTCCGTCACTCCGGCTTTCTGTCTGCGACAATGAAAAAGGCGGGCCGCCTAGCACGATGCTAATCCAACCCGCCACGATTCTCTGACTATCACTCGCTTCCTCTCCAGTGATCACTGCGCACAAACGCCGGTCGTGACGGAGCTACGCCACCACCAATAGAAATCAACTGGGTTGGATGAAAGGTAGTACATGGAAGTCTGTAACACGAAACTTGTGTAAACGGCACCTAAAGTAACCCCGCACAACAGGATTGCAATCGCGCGGCAACAGGTTTCACAGAAAAACTCACGCCGTCCAGGACGGCTCACTTGAGCTTGTCGTAGACCAGCTCGTTCACTATGTCGGAGGCAAAACGGCTCTCGGCAATCCTCCTGCTGGAAATGCCCATCTTCTGGGCAAGCCCGGGAGCCAGGACAAAACGCTCCATCGCCGCACGGAGGGACGCCGCGTCCCGCGTGGGAATCATGAACCCGTTGAGACCGTCAACCACCGTCTCACGACACCCGGGCGCGTCCGTGGTAATGACCGCACGCCCGCAGGAAAGAGCCTCCAGGACACTCATCGGAGTCCCCTCGTGGTAGCTCGGAAGAACAAAGACACTCGAACGTGCCAGGAATGGACGAACGTCGTCACGCTCCCCAAAATACTCGACGGAACCATCCTCGATGTATGGCGCAAGGTCACCAGGCCTGATGGCCGAGGGATTGGTGTCGTATGGCCCCACAAGAAGACATCTGCACGACGGATATGCGGCACGAAGGCCACGGCAGGCCTGAAGGTACTCCAGGACGCCCTTGTCACGCAGAAGACGGGCAACCATGAGGAATACCATCCCGGACGGAAGCGGCGACGGAGTGAACCTGACTATGTCAACGCCACTCCCGGGAATCATGGACACTTTCTCAGGCTTGACAAGCCCCAGGCCGACAAAGACGTCCCTGTCGTCGTCATTCTGGAAGAACACTCCGTCCGCCAACGCCAGCGCACGCCTGTATCCACGCTTCAATACCATCCTGACAAGCGCATTCTTGAGCCCATGCCCCCGGAATACCGACCCCAGGCCCGAAATCAGCGCGTAGACGCCCGCAACGCCGGCATCCTTCGCCGCGGGAACTCCATAGACCACCGCCTTCGCCTGGCTGCAAAAAAGCCTGTCGGGTGACTCCTCAAGAAATAGCCTGCGCAACTCACGGCGAGTCCGCATGTCGGCAAAGGGATTCAAGCCAGTGCGCTGGAGAAATACCGACCTGTAACGAATCCCAAAGGCACCAAAACGCCTCCCCCACTCCTCCTCGGAGTCAGGCCCCACGGCGACAACCTCCCACCCACGGGCCACAAAGGAACGCATCATGGGCAGACGAAAGGTCATCAACGACTTCGAATATGTCGCAAGAACTATCAGCTTCATGCACAGAATATAATCCGTGACAACTCTCGGAAAGGATAGTTCAGGCGGACTATGCCCCACAAAACAACATCACTGATTCCCCAAAAAACGCCTGGCTATGCCATTTCATGCCTTTCGTGGCTACCCCTGCTATTATTCACATCTTATTTTTTTTAAGGCAGTTAGCAAATTAAATAGTTGCGTCTTTGAATTTTTCATTTCGCCAGGCAAATAGAGGGTTGAAGTTCTATTGATTCCCAGAAGTTCGACATCGCTAGAATTGGCTGGAACGACATCGGACCAGGGAATAAACGGAGCTACATCTTTGTAATATTGCATTTTATCTGAGAACCCAGACTTTTTTAAACTATAAATAACATATATAAGATAAAGAATTAAGGGAGGGCCACACATAATAAAAGAGAGCAATAGTAGGATAATAGTTTTCCAGGGAGTAAAAAACGGCTTTAACAATTCATATTTACTTGGCAAAAAATGGGAATAAATACCTTCAAATGTTAGGACAATACCTGAACTACTTAAAAACATAATCTTTGCAAAAACGAAATCATCAGCATCAATGTTATAATCCTGTTTAGCCTGCTGGGCAAGTGGGTCATTTTTCTCAAAGATAGTCATTCCTTCAATTCTTACAGCCTTGACTTTTTCTGACATACGAAGAATCTTGTCAGCTTGTTCAAGGGATGTTCCTGAGCTTTCAGCCAGATCAATCAACTTTATTCTTTGAGTTTCAAGACACGACATAACATTTGATAGTCTTGATTTTATAGGGGCATATCCAGTGAGTCCTGCATCAATAACTACCTGCTCAAAAGCTGGGAAGTCTTCCAGTTTTTTCGGAGAATTACTCTTTAGGAGCGAATCGTACATCCTTAGGGCCTTAGCAATCTCAGCAGCCTCATCGCGTGTTTTGTATTCAATGCCTTCAATTGTTCTTGCCTCCCTATCAAACTTGATAATAGCATTATCTAGGCTCTTCTTGCTCTCAGCTGGCATATATGCAAGTTTTGCGCCCATCTTCTCAAAATCCGCACGGCTCTTCAAAGCTGCTTTTTCACTATGAATGTTGTATAATTGCTTAAACATTTCATCCTTTACCTTAATGACCTCTGCCTCCTTTTTCAGCCACTGAGCAATCAACTGGAGGTTACCATCTTCATCATAGAATTGCTCAACACACCACGGTAACAACCCATCGCAAATTGGATAAGCTTCAAACACCTGGATGGCCACTTCTCGGTATTTTTCAGGGTTAACGAGCTTTTTCTTCAGCTTATCAAAGATTTTCAACCCTCTCTTCATGCTCTCATAGGGAATGGGATTTCTTGCATCTTGTTTAGTTTCGTTATATAATGCAAAAGTAAAATCATCAACAATTGCCATGCAAACTGCCCATATCTCTTGTTTTAAATTATTCTTGATTTCCTCAGTAAAGATATCATCATACTTCATACTATCCAAGAATTCTTCACTTGCCCCAGCAATTCCGTCAAGCGCCCACATAGCAAGCCTAGAACCTCCCTCAAAACGCGCTTTCCTATCTCGTTCTTCCGCCCGTTCTCTTTTTCTTTCCTCCTGTTTTTCCCTAATTGTGAAGTACTTATTACTCATTTCTTGATGTATCCGACGAATACCATCAAAATCGTCATTGACATATTTGCGAAAAAAATCCTCTTCATCCAGCGAGTAGCACCCATTTTGAGAAAGGATTTCAACGGCCATAGTAAATAATGGCTTTACTGCTTCCACAAACCATTCTTCTGCATTATTGACAAAATCTGGCAATGAGCCTACATTATTATCAAAATCATTTAGGGCTTTATCATAAGTCTTGTGACACTCAGGCTCGAAAGCATCCCATACTGCCGCATAATAATACAATTGTTTCGGTAATACAATTTTCTTACCAAGAAACAAAACAAATTCGGGAGGATTTACATTAAAAAGATTTGCAACTGAAATTTCCATGTTGTGCACCTAATGTTAGAATTTCTGACTTATTATAAAAGTATTATTACTCGTAGATTACTCTCAAAACCTCTGTTGCCTGATTCAACATTTCAGTATAATCTTCTTCATACTGGAATGAAGATGCCATCTCGACTATTTTCTGCGTATTTTTTTTCTTCCAGAATCCCCCTTGACTCGCGAATCGCAATCAAAAAACAAATCACTGCACGAGTCACCATATGGACTGCATACGGATTATAACGGGTAATTATTTTTTGATCAGGATTATCCAAAAAAAGTAAAACCATGCCACAATATGTAATAGCATATCGATTCCATTCTTGTTCAAAAACAAATCTACGAAAAGATAAGAGCATAAGTGTTAGTGCGATATTCTCTCTGCTACTAAATATGCGTAGAAAACGTTCAAAATCATGATGAATTAGTGCTTCATAACCCTGTCTCATTACATTTTTGATGAGCAGGAATACTTCATTCTCATCATCTCTCTCGAAAACCATATAAGCATCATTGAAATTCAATCCAGATGCATCAGCATAAGAAAAGGCTTCATCTACTCCGGCGATTTCATTATCGCCCTCATCGATTTCAAACGAATCCTTATAATAATCTCTCGTTTTATTAACATCCTCCCTCCCTTCTTCTACCTCTTGCAAGTCATAATTAACACTCTCATTCCAGGCTTCCTCGTCAGTGCAAAATTGATTATGTATTTTTCTTTTTAAAAGTGTATCCGAGTATTTTCGACCATTATATTTACCCCAATTTCCCATATTACCTTCCTCCTTAAAACACGTGTGATGTCCTACAAAAGCGGGTTTCCCCTTATCCTTAACCAAGCCAAACCTCCCATGCATGAACTTACAACACCTAGAATCTAAAACAATTCGTAGGCTGAGCACTCCAGGTCTTTTTTATGCGTAACCTCTACAAGGAAGCTTTGAAAAGCACACAAGTTTTACCATCGCTTCCAGCAATGGGTAAATCTAAGTTTTGTCTGCTGATTAAGGTGTCTTGTTTCAGCCAAGTGCAGACTATGCCTGGCTTAAACAAGACTCCTTAATCAGCATACACTAGTTACAGACTACATAGTGCGAAATTATGAAAGCAACCAATCTAACCAACGATTTTCGATTCTATAATCCTGATGTCGTATTGGGCAGGATTATGGTAAAACCCAAGTGCGTCCTTCAAGGCAGAGAGTGTTTTTGAAGGAACTTGAATGGTGCGAGTAGTAATAGTTCCACCTGGATGTCCTTTGATTTGGTATTGATAGCGAACCTGAATCTTCATTTCGTTTTCCTCCTTTTCTTTTATCTCATTAATGATTTATGATGACTAATTATGCATTAAACCAACTCTCATTCATTCTCATTTTATGCACTCCTTCAAGAAGCGTTACACCAAATGGTTTTTCGTCCCTACTAAATGAATAACCATTCGCTAGTCGCTCACCGAAATGGGATTGTAATTGGAACAAAAAAACTCCGTATGTCCGGCTTATGTCGGATATACGGAGTTCGTGAAAACTGAGATGTTATTCTTATTTAACGCGCTTACGCTACGTAGCGCCAAGCTTGCTTGCTTGCTTGCTTGCTTGCTTGCTTGCTTGCTTGCTTGCTTGCTTGCTTGCGCTCACTTCGTTCGCGCAAGCAAGCAAATGCCGAATACGGACACGAGGAGATATCCGGCCGCGACGCGGTCAGAACTGCGTTCTGTATGGATACCTGGAGCGTATTCATTGAAAAAAGGGCGGAAACACTGAAAAATTGTCATAATGTATCCACTTCATATTCTTTTGCAACTCAGAATACTATTTTTTTCATGCCCTTTTTTGCCATCGTGCTTCAATTGCACGTACTTTCCTCCCTACCACCGCTACGCCGTTAGCCATTCACCAGATGGAGGAATTCGTGTCCATTCGTGTCCATTCGTGGTTCCTACTCTCCCCCCTGCTTTCTTTTTCGTGCCTTTCGTGTCTTTCGTGGTTAACCCCTGTTTTTGTCCATTCGTGTCCATTCGTGGTTCTTACTCTCCCCCTGCCTTCTCTTTTCGTGCCTTTCGTGTCTTTCGTGGTTAACCCCTGCTTTTGTCCATTCGTGTCCATTCGTGTCCATTCGTGGTTCTAACTCTCCCCTCATTTTTTTCTGTGGTTTTCGCACAGCCGTCCCATATTTTTATGAAATGAGTGCACATGTATTGGCCTCCCTTGCAAAAGGGGACCAATACAGGAAAAACACAAGTGTTACTGAGGAAAAGCCTGTTTTCTTCGCCCATTTGCTTGCAAAACTGCGTCAAATGTGTTATATTTGACGCAGCTTAAGAAACTGGAGGTAAATGTGAACAAGACGAATCAACTAAGGGGCATGCTCCGGGACGGGCCAGTCAGCGCATCCTCCATTCGCGCCGCCGGTATTCCCACGGGGCTGGCCACCGCGCTGGTCCGGCGAGGCGAGGCCGTGCGGCTTTCACGGGGCGTGTATGCCATGGCGGAGGCGGATTATTCCGAATACTCCGACTACGAGGTAGTTGCCATGGCTGTCCCGAAAGGCGTATTCTGCCTCCTTTCCGCCCTTCGTCTTCACGGCCTGACAGACGAGAACCCCCACGGGCTATGCATGGCGATCCTGCATGGATACCACGCGCCAACCGTCAGCCAGCCTCCCGTGAACTTCATTTTCCGAACCGAGCCGCTCTTCTCATCCAATGTCGAGACGCGCATGTCGCATGGCGTCGCCATCCGCGTCTATGGCCTGGAGCAGACCCTGGCCGACTGTTTCCAGTACAGGAACAAGATTGGCCTCGATGTGGCGGTCGCCGCTCTGCGCGAGGCTTTCGAAGAACGCCGCGTAGACAGAAACCGTCTTTGGCAGGCCGCGCGCCTATGCCGTGTGGCCAAGGTAATGCGACCGTATCTGGAGGCCTTCTCATGAGCGTGGACGTCATCTCGAGCGGCATCCACGATATTCACGAAATCTAACAGATATTCGCTTTTGAACGCCTGGACTGCCCGAGACACCTGCTTGTCATCCGGCATGGTAAGGGCGAAGTTGTTCACCGCCTTGCCTTGTGTGGCATAGTCGTTGGCCCTGATGTGTTGTAGAAGAACGCGATATGACCAGAAATCAGAGGCGGCCTTGCGAATATAGAACAGGCGTTCATCGGATGATTTGCATGCGCGAATAATCGCCATGTGATGTGAAAAACCCACGCTCATAAAGGCACTGGCATCACCTGTGCCCAATTCGTCAGCCAGTGGCTGGCGAATTTCCAGCAAATCCTTATCCGGTAGAGATACCGGAGAATCAGAGGACATTTCCATTTTGCTAGACAGTGTCTGGCAAATTGAAAGCGGAGCCCATTCCTCGTAGAATTGCCGCATATTGTGCATGTTCTGTGAAGCCCCCCCGCAATCCCGGCAATTCCTTTTAGAGGATGGCTGAGATTTCGTCAATCACACCTGTTCCCCAATGTCCTTTTCTGGAATTGGTCGAGACATAGCCAGCAATAGCGAAATATAGCTTCAACATCTCGCCGTTGGCTAGACGAGCGGCAATGTAGCGGCTCTTCAGGATGGCGGTCTTGATAACTTTCACATCCTTGATGATTTCTAGCATTATATCAATTCCTCGCGTGGGTTGAATCCATTATTTACAGTGTTTATTATACCATTCTTCCATGAGAGTATTGATGATATTACCGGCATAGAAATGTCATCTATTTTTGCCATCGTGCTTCAATTGCACGTACTTTCCTCCCTGCCACAGCTACGCCGTCAGTCATTCACCAGAGATGGAGGAATTCGCGTCCATTCGTGTCCATTCGTGTCCATTCGTGGTTCAGAATATCCCTCTTATTTTTTCGTATATTTCGTGTATTTCGTGTATTTCGTGGTTAAATCCTTCTTTTGTCCATTCGTGTCCATTCGTGTCCATTCGTGGTTCTTACTCTCCCCCTCTTCTTTTTTCGTGCCTTTCGTGTTTTTCGTGGTTAACCACTGACTTTGTCCATTCGTGCCCATTCGTGTCCATTCGTGGTTCTTACTCTCTCCCCTGCCTTCTCTTTTCGTGTCTTTCGTGTTTTTCGTGGTTACTCCCTGTCCTTGTCCATTCGTGGTTCAGAGCATGTCAAGGCAGGGGTTTTGCGCGGTAGTTCCCTTTAGCTGCGGATCACCTCTTCGTATATTTGGATGAGGGTATTTGTGTCCTCGAGGTCGAGCCATTCCTCCGGTCCGTGGAAATTTCCGCATTTCGAGCCATCTATCACGATTGGGATATCCGGGTAAATCTGTGCGACATGCCTTGCATCCGTAGCCCCATTCATCCTATAGAGCGTGATCTCCCTGCCTCTGACCCTTTCCGCGATACTCTTCACCCGGTTGACGAATGGATCGTCTGGCCTTGAGAAGACAGGCACGCATGAATTCATCACCTCTATCTCATCGATGCCCGTGAGCCTCTTGATTCTGTCCACCACATCGGCTTCCCCACGTGGCGTAGTGAACCTGATATTGCATACCATTGATGCCGTGTCAGGGACGATATTGTGCGCCTTGGACGGGCATTCAAGGGCTGTCGCGGAAATCGAGTCCTGCCAATTATCCTCCTGCGTCGGGTTTTTCCACGCATCCAGGAGTCTTGCGTATCCCCTGACAAGTGTATCGACTGCATTGTCGGCAGTCCAGGGATATGCGGTATGCCCTGCCCTGCCGTGTGCAGTCATGCGGACATTCATCATCCCCTTTTCCGCCGTGGCGATTCCCCCGTCCCTCCAGGAATCCAGTATTGCCACCCCCTTTGTCGCGTGGACCCCCATGGAATCCTTGAGGAGTTCGAGGAGCGTCAGTCCTCCCTCCTCTTCATCGGTTGAGAAGAGTGCCGCCGCCGGGCATCCGGGATTTTCGCAGAGAATCTGCGCTATGCACACTGCGCGTCCGAGGCAGTCTGCGGCGCCGCGTCCATAGAGGATGCCGTCCTTTTCGACGGGCGTGGACTGCGATGGCGTGCTCAGGGGGACAACATCCAGGTGGGCGACAAAGAGATATTCGCTGACATAGCCTGTTGGAAGCGCGGAGACATAGAGTCCCTTCCTTCCCGACGACGTATCCACGACATGGACCCTCAGTCCCTTTTTGGCGATGAAATCCGCCAGATACGATGCAGTCCTGTTGACAGCGGGGATGTCGGAGGTTACAGGCGCGAAAGAGATCAGCGTCTTCAGAAGCTCAAGGTATTCCGGTCGCATTTTTCCAGGTGGGCTACGGGCTATGTGACAAGAGAAGTTGAGAGGGCGGGCCTTCCATGGCCTGCATGGGATTGCGGGGTTCTGGATTATAAATTCTGAATCCCGGATTGCCACCCCTGCCAGCTTGTGTTTCCCAGAATCCCCTCGTTGAGAAAGACAGGCCTGCATCCGTGCGACACCATCGTCTCGACGGCCGTCTCGATGCGTTGGAGGTGGTCCTTCTGATAATTTGGATACCTTGGGAAGGAATACTGTTCATGGGAGGCAACGCTAAACGCCTCCGCGCCTGCCTTCCGGGCGACATCCAACATCCGTTCCAGACGTGGTCGGACATCCTGGAGAGGCACAAGATTGCAGCATGCTCCGTTTCGGAAGAAGATCACCTTCAACTCCGGGTCGTAGTACGAGATGTGGTTCTCCAGCCAGCTCTGCTCGTCAACGAAGTTGTAATGGAGTGCGAATGCATCCGTGGCGACGGGGGTGTGGGCTGCCTCGGCGCTGGAGGCATCCTGGCTCTCCCGGTGGGTCCTCTGCCGTTCAACCAGGGACGGGCCGCCCATCACGCGGAGACGGAACGAGTTGAAATAGCAATTCACTCCGCGGCGCAGGCACTCCGCGGCGCAGGCGGGGTGGATATTCGCCCAATGGATGACGACAGGCGGGATGTATGACCCTTCACCTGCAAAGCGCAGGATTTCGCCCTGCACCAGATCCCAGTCACGTGCGAACTCGGCGTCAGACGCCTCCGCATACGGCCGGTCCGGGAATTCCGCCCTGGCGTGGAACGAGAACCGCAGCCAATCCGAGTTATCCTCGAACTCCGACCTCCAGCAACCGGGCATCATTGTCAAATTGAAGGTGGCGTCGGGGTTTTCGAAAAAGCAATTCAGCGTGACCTTGAAGCCATACTTCTCATGGAGCGACTTGAGGAATCCGAGATAAAAGTGGTCGAAGGCGTGCGTCGGGCGTTCAGAGGCGAGGTCCTCGAAGACCATCACATGGTCATCCAGATAGAAACCTGTGCGCGGGAACGACCCTCTGTCCCAAAGAAGGACCTGTTCCTGCGTAAAAGTGCCCGTGCGGGTTCGAGTCGATGCGACTATCCGGTTGACCTTCTCACGGAGAAGCACCTTCGCCGTGAAGCGCTGTCCGTCCATTGCCGCGGGAATGCCGTTGACCAAGACAGGCGTGCCCTGGACGCTTATGCCCTCGATTTCCACCTCGAGACCCTGTGGGGACTCGATGCCGTGGCTATGATTCAGAATCGCGCCCTGCCTGTGGCTTGTGATATACAGCATTCCCTGCCCCTGAAACCGCTAATACGCCTTCATCTCCCCGTCCTCGTCGAGATAATAGTATTTCACCCCGTCGAGCGTCTTCCAGTCTCCGCGTGTGAAATCCGGAATCTCCACAGGCATTCCGCCGAGCTGGACTGACTTCACGCTGGCGAAGGCAATCGAGCTCCAGGAGGCTCCGTCATAGACATCGATATCCATGGGCAGTCCATTGTTAAGGCAATAGACGAGCCTCATTATCATGACCGCGTCCATGCCTCCGTGTCCTACGAAGCGTTCTGCCTCCGCCGCGAACCTCTCGTAGATTGGGTGGCGGTACCTTCTGAGGAGGGCATTCACCTTGGATGCGGGGAGGTCGCTATGGAAATCCGGTTCGAACGCGAGTCTTCTCTGGCAGGTTTTTGCCGACTGGTTGTGCTGTGAGTGGTCTTCCGCGAAGCCTCTTGTTCCATTGAGCCGGTATGAGCGGCTGTATGGCTGGCGTAGGACGGTCGAGTAGTAGAGCATCATTGTGCGCCCCATCTCCGTGGTGATGATGGAGAGATTCTGGTCGGGGCGGAAATGTCCTTCGGGAATATCTCCCTTTGGCCCGAAGAGCATGTTGACGGCGTGCCGCATTGTGAAATCGGCGCTTTCCGCCGAGACGATTGTCTTCATCCTGTCTCCCCGGTTGATTCCAAGCCAGTGGGCAATTGGGCCGAGCCCATGCGTTGGATAGCTGTTTCCGGAGACGCGGCGTTCCCTGGTGGGTCGTTCGGTGCGCCAGTTCGTCTTGTCATCATAGTCGAACCTGTACTCCTCGAGATTATGGAGATATCCTCCTTCGGCGTGGATTGTCTCCCCGAAGAGGCCGAGATCCACCATGTTCTTGATGGCGAGTTCATAGTCGCCATAGATGCAGTTTTCGAGCATCACGCAGTGGCGGCGCGTGCGTTCCGCCGTGTCGACGAGCTTCCAGGCCTCCTGGACATTGTGGACGACCGGCACCTCGACGGCGACGTGCTTTCCGTGTTCCATCGCCCATACAGCAATCGGCAGATGGAGATTTGGCGGCGTGGCGATGAAGACCATGTCGATGTCGTCGCGTTCGCAGATTTCCCTCCACCCGTCCGGGTCGGTCGTATAGAAGACCTCGTATGGATACCCCTTCTCCTTCAGCTCACGGTCGATGGCGTCGAGCTTCTCCTGGTATAGATCCGCGGCCGCCTTGATGGTGACCCTGTCAGGGAAATTGGAGAGGATGCGCAGGAAGAGCCCGCCCCGGGCGCCGCAACCGATAAATGCGGCGCGCACATTCCTGATGGGAGCCACCCTGAGGCCGAGGACATTTTCCTGGCCTGGGGCGCGTTCCGGCGTCTCGTAGCGATATGGCACCTGTCCCCTGAGGGCGGCGTTTTCGGCCCTTGCCTCGGCAAGCTCCCTCTCCAGGCGTTCAACCGTTGACTCCTGGGCAAAAAGCCCGATGCAACCCAGAAAAAGCGCGAACAACGCAATTGCTCTTTTCATATTCCGTTCAACGAAGGAGGTGATGGTATCCCGCACGCACAATTACTCAAGCTCTTCGAATGTGAAATTCCTGTAGAGCACATCCTTTCCATATAGACCGAGGCCGACGGCGGAGGTGCCGGCCCAGAACTTGTCGCCGCACGCACTCTTCGAGACCCCCGTTATCTCGTAGGAGAGCGTCTGCCAGCCGTCATCAGGGATGACATCCCTTCCGATGCCAAGCCACCCGTAGTAGTGGAGCCGAACGAGGTCCCCCTTGACGAGCGAAGGCGTCCAATCGACGTCGAGGACAAGCCTCCCCTCCTCGACCCTCTGGGCTCTGATGACGCTCCAGGCGAAATTCGGAATATCGGAGAGGTCCTTCTCCGCCTTGTAGACGGCGGCGTATGTGCGCCTGGCACCCCTCTCGAGCTCCCGCGCCCATGCGTCGTTCAACTCCAGCACGACGCGTTTGCCTCGCAAGGGGGAGTGCTCCAGGACGGCAGCCTCGCTTCCGGCGACGAATGAGACATGTACGCCCTCTATCTGGCGGGCTCTTTTGTTGAACGGCACCACGACCACGACGCCCCTGGCGTTCTGCGGAGCGCCGGGCGCCCTCTTGTATTCGACGGTCACGCGGTAGGTCTTCGCGGGGTCGACCACCGAATGCTGCACTGTATGCACGCAATTCGCCCCTGTAGGGCGCATAACCCCGTCTGGGGAGACCTCAATCTCCGCTGCGGCGCCGAAGTCCGTCTGGCTCCGGGGATTGATGAGGACTTCACCGGCCTGGCAGAATACTGCCAGCACGACTGCCATTGCAAGGAGTTTCTTCTTCATTTTCGGAAAGGAGGAGCATTAGAGGTCGATTCGCCTGGTGGACGCGCCGTATCCTGGGCCGACCATATAGAGCGCGGGGTGGTTCGCGACTATGTAGTATGGCTTTGCATTGCCTCCGACTGCCTGGAGGATAATGAGTTTCTTGATTTCTCCAGGATTCCTGGCGCTGTCCACATGCCCGTCCGCGAATCCCGCATTGGCCGAATTGCCGTGATGTGTTGCGATGTAGCTGTAGGGGGCTCCGGCGTAGAAGGAGAGCAGCATGTTGTTCTGGACCCAGTTGACCGGCCCGTCAAAGGCGCCGTCCGCCACAAGGACAATGCTTGACAGCCCCGCATGCTCGTCGCCAGCAGGATAGACATCGCTTCCCGTTCCGACCTTGTATGTGTCCTTCTTGAAGGCTGGGATCACGAACTGCGCCTTTGGGTCTGCGTATGCGAAGGCGTATGAGGCGAGCCCCTTGTATGTGGTCTGCGCTCCGACATAGGTGTAGGTTGTGCAGAAGAACGACTTCGGGATGAGGTTGTCGTTGCGGTTGCCGGTCGGAACCTCGATGGAATTGCCGACGCGCTCGCTTTCCTCGAGAGTCGGTCCTCCGAGATAGGGGACATACCTGGCAAGGGCGCTGGCATTCGGATAGCACTGGAGTGAACCGTATCCGCCCGCGTAGTAGTCCTCGTTGTCCACGCCGTACATCTGAATCGCCAGTCCGACCTGCTTGAGATTGTTGACGCAGCTGATCGAGCGTGCCTTCTCGCGGGCCTTGCTTAGCGCTGGCAGAAGCATCGCGGCGAGGATCGCGATGATGGCGATTACCACAAGCAATTCAATAAGCGTGAAGCGACTATTCCTTCTTCCCATGACCACTGCCTCCTGTCCTTTTGAGTAAATGAAAGCCAAAAATAAAAAGATTCGCCCATCCTGCATTTTTCTTATTATAGACATAGAATGCTAGGTAAATCAAGACGATACGGCACATTTTCATTTGAATAATACGCCAAAAAATAGGAATATAAGGACATGGGGAAAAGCCATGCAGCGGCCTTTTCGCGGGGGCATGCTTCCGCATTGTATTGTTTCGGGCTACACCTTCAGGCCGTTGCGATATCTCTTCGGGGAGATTCCGTGATACTTTCGGAAGAGCTTGCAGAAGTAGCTCACATCCGTGAATCCCACCTTTCCCGCAATCTCCTTGACAGTCGCCCCCTCGCCCTGCAGCAGCATTGCCGCCATTCTCATTCTCGTTTCACAGATGAACT
>ERZ1026860.317-NODE-317-length-35594-cov-4.613017_pt1 | contig 35594 bp, 24 predicted proteins | sample MGYA00380160_ERZ1026860 | MGnify/ENA primary metagenome ERZ1026860 (study PRJEB33269, sample SAMEA4719796) | human gut metagenome | biome: human-associated habitat; feature: organic feature; material: feces | place: Cameroon | collected 2013-10 ... | reverse complement strand
ATGTCAAAGGTCACGCGCACCGTCCCCTGCTTTAGAATCCACGGTTCCCGCTCGTAGTCCACAATCACCCGGGGCCGCATCATACGGCTGACACATTCGTAGTAAAACTCCCGGCAAAGGGGGTAGGGGCTTTGCAGCAGAAAGCCGTAATTTCCCGCCAGAATTTCTTCAAACTCCCTGCGGGTCAGGGGCGCGTCCTCTTTATAAATCCAGCTGCCAAACTTTTTCTTTCTCTCCAGCTTGATGGATGCGTCGCTGCAGTTATAGACGCGAACGCGGTATTTCTTCCGCAGCAGCACGCCCGCTTCCTTTTCCTGATAGGCCGTGTTCCAATAATCGTCAAAGTACAGGCTGCGTATCATATAGCCGCCGTTTTGGGCGTGAGGATCCAGCTGAAGGACCGGGCCCATTCTGGCCGCCAGCGATTCCTTTTCGCCAGGGGTAATCAGGTACTTCAGTTCATGGCGGTACGGCTCAGTTTTCGGCATAGGTATCCTCCACAATTCGCCCGTCCCGGGTCACATAGAAGCAGCGCATGCCGTACCGCTTGCCGCCCTCCGCGCTGTAATAGTCAAAGGCGTCCTGGGTATAGCCGGAGGCGTTGGTGGCGTGCACCCGCACAAAATACTGTCCCGGCGGCGGCACAGCGGTTTCCGTTTCCGTCAGGACCAGATTGTCCTTCTGAAACAGAATGGTGCTGAAATCATAGTTATCGGAAACTTCTACCGTATAGCGGATATCCTCAGCCTCAAAATCGTAGGAAGCGTCCCAGACAAAGCGCAGCATGCCGTTTTTGATCTCCGGCGCGCCAATGTAAAAGGGCATGGGACGCTTCAGGCTTTCCAGGTACAGCTGGTAATTTTCCTCAATCTGCTGGGGAAGGTTACCGGCGACCTGGTCATACTGCTCCGGCGTCAGACGGGCATAAACAATATCCGGCGTCCGCCACAGATAGGACTCCACAATGGAGCGATAGTGGGCGACCAGGCTGCCAATGCGGTCCTGGTTCAGGTAGGCCCGCAGCTGGTTTATCACGCCGTCCAGCTGCGCGCGGAAAGTGTCCGATTGCAGGCAGCGTTTGAAAAGCTGGTTGTTCCAATAGTTGCTGATGCCAATTTCCCAGCTGTCGGCGTCCCGATAGTCCAGCAGTTTGTTTTCCAGGCGGGAAAAGGACGCGTCGTTATCCCAGGACAGCAAATACCAGGTTTTCAGGTTGCGGGGGCTGTACAGGTACAGGTTCCGGCTGGTGGTGTCAATGTTGCCAATCAGGATATGAAACGCCAGCCAGTACTGAATGTTTTCCCGGTCAAAATAAACGTCCAGCACCTCGTCTATGGGAAGGCTTGTATCGTTCAAGGCGTTCAGCATTTTGATCAGCTTTCGGTGGTCGTGATCGCCCTTGGTTTCCAGGGTATCCTCAAAAGCCGTCGCGTCATAGTCCGGGTCGTCCATCGTTTTGATGATATCCTCATAGCGGAAAAACTCAAAGTATTCCACCTTGTACAAGTGTCCGCCGGAATCCAGCCCGTGGGCCTGCAGGGCGGTTTTGTTCAGCTGCTCCACCTGGGTATACAGGCCGTAGTCCTCAAAGCCGTTGTCCACGCCGCCGGTCAGGTCCCGTACGTACAGATGCACAAACTGGGTACGCAGGGACATCATCTGCGGAATGCCCCGCATCAGGTCGTAGGCCAGCTTGTTGCGAAAACGCAGGCCGTCCTCCTGGTGCTTGTTCAGGGCGATGGTGCGCTGTCCCCGCCAGCTGCCCTTATCCTTTTTCAGCTTGATTTTATAATTTTTCTGGTTGTATTTACTGGACGTCTGGCCGCGAACCTGCACGGTGGCGTTAGGCGCTTCCTCGCCATAGCCCAGTTCGCCCTCCAGTGGGCCGTTTTCATCCCCCACCTGCAGCAGCGCGTTCACCTGGTAGCGCGGCACGCCCATGGCCTCGTAATCATAAACGGAATAATGGTTGATCTCGCTCCAGCTGTGGTTGGTATTTTCCGCATCGTTTCCCCGGCTGACCGTCAGGTACATGGTAACCACGCCGCTGTCATCGTATACAGTATACAGTTCGTCGTTATCCCGCAAATGAGCGCTGCCGGAGGGATTCTTTTCAACGCTGGCAGAACCACCGCCGCTTTGCCGCTCCACCGTTTCCAGCAGCTGCTTTTCGCCCTGTTCCCCGCCGGTCAGCACGCTGCCCGCGACCAGCAGGCCAATCAGCAGCACGCATACCAGTACGATCATCCAATTGGAACGTTGCTTGTTAGGCTCCATGGCTCTCCTCCCCGTTCTTATGACGAATGGCTGCAAACAGCAGCCGGTCTATCCTGTCCAGCGCCAACGCCAGCCCCGTGGGCTTTTCTCTGTCGTCATCATCCAGAAAGGGCTGCTGGCCTAAAATACGGTAGGGCAAATTGCGGGTAAAGACGTTCAGCCTGCAAACGGCCAGCAGCTGAAACACCACAGCGCCGGCCAAAAAGCCAAACCCGTAAAAATTGACGTCAAACCCCAGCGACACAACCGTCAGCCCGGTTGAAACCAGCGCGAAGGCCAGCGTGGATACAAACGCGCCCCAATAATCCGTAAAATACAGCAGAATCAGCATCACCGCGTTGCCTACGGCGTAAACGCTGTACCCCACGCACAGCGTCCGAAAATAGCCGTGCATCAGATTGTTAAAGCCCAGGGGCAGCAAATCCAGCAGCGACGTTTCCAGCGCGATAACGCAAATGGAGACAAACAGCTGCTTCATGGCGGTATAGCGCAATTCCCGGCTTAGCACAGCCAGCATTTTTTCGCCGGCCACCAGAATATCCCCCACAACGCCGCCATCGTTAAACAAACCGTAATAGGTGCGGTATGTCGGGTAAAAGTTTACCTCCACAGAAACCACAAAGTTGACCGTTGTTACCAGCGATACCAGAAACGCCAGCAGCGCAGGCACGTCATGATAGGGCGCGCCGTAAAACAGGCCCTTGACCTGCACCCCGATGGGGCCGGCCCAGATAATGACCAGATGGGAGAACAGACCGATGTTGGTAAACAGGCCCACGCCCATCAGCCGCCATTCCCGCTTGGCCCAGGAAAGGAACCGCCAGGGACTGCCCTCCCCTGTGGGAAAGTATCGCTGCAGCAGCCGCACATCCCAAAGCAGCATAACGCCATAGCCCAGGGAAACGCCGCACAGCACGCCCTCCACCGGCGGTGTTTCCAGGTACAGCATCAGCCACGACGCGGCCAGCGCCACCCCGATACCCGCCACAAAGGCAAGCAGCAAATTGCGGTAATCCTTGATAGCGGTCAAATAGCTCATGCCGTTCCAGGTTACAATCAGTTCCGCAAACAGCCACAGACACAAAGCGCCCTGCAAAACTGTGGCGCCGGAAAAATACAGGAACACGCCGTACAGCGGGCAGCCCGCCGCCAGCATCAGGGTATTGGACCCCCAGAAGGAGGGCAAAACCTCCCCCTCCCGTTCCTCAAAAAGCATATCGGCAATAAACCGCGTTACAATCAGCGACAGCACGCTGGTAACCAGCAGGGACGCAAGCAGCGTATAGGTGATCATGCACACCAGCAGTTCACGGTTTTGCCTGTCCACGCCCATCATATCGCAAAGCGTCATTACACCCAGCAACAGCAGCACGCCCAGCAGCATGGGGCCCGCGCATACAACGCTGGCATAGCCATAGGCCCGCGTGCCCGCCAAAAGGCCCTTGCGGCGAAACAGCTTTTTCAGTTCAAATCCAATGCCCGCCATGTTTGCCGCCTTTCTTCGTAAGCCTGGGTATCGTCATAAAGGGCGCGGTAGTTTGTAAGCATCTGTTCGTTGCGGTAATAGGCCTCCACCCGTTTTCGGCCAATTTCGCCCATTTCCAGCCGCCGGGCCCGGGACGAACACATGCGCTCCATCGCGTCCGTCAGCCCCTCCCGGTACATGGGCGGCACACAGTAGCCCGCCGCGCCGAAGGTATCCCCAGGCGCGCCGTTCAACAATTCGCGGCAGCAGCCCACCTCCGTGGTTACGCAGGGACGGCGCGCCGCAAGGGATTCCAGCACCGACAGCGGCTGCCCCTCAGAAACGCTGGTCAGGATGGTAAAGTCCAGCTTTTCCATATATTGCGCCACATCCACACGCCCGGTAAAAAACAGGTTTTGCATGCCCAGCTGCCGCACCAGCGCGTAGCATTCCTCCGCGTATTCCTCATCGTCCACGCCGCCCATAATGTGCAGCCGCACATTGGGCACCCGGGCGGACAATTCAAAGAACGCGTAAATCATGGTTTTGATGTCCTTGATGGGAGCCATGCGCACCGCCGCGCCAATATCCACAAAGCCGTCGTCCTGCTTGAGGGGAATCCGGCAAAAGCGCTCGTAATGAATCCCGTTGGCGATGATCAGGCATTTTTGCGGGTCGCAGCCCATCTCAATCTGTGCGCGGCGGGCAATGGTATGCAGGCAGGTAACCCGAAAGGCTCTGCGGTAAATTTCCTCGGACAGCATGTAAAAGAAGCGGATCCAGCGCTGCTTAAACGCGGGAACGGCCCAGGCGGCCCGAATGATTTCCTCCTCCCTTTCCCGGGTATAAATGCCATGCTCGGTCAGCAGCACCGGCTTATGGTACAGGCTTGCGCCCAGGCAGGCCAGCAGGCCGCCATAGCCGGTGGAAATGGCGTGATACGCGTCCGCCCTGGGCGCGGGGCCGCTGATCAGGTACAGCAGCGGCAGCAGCATGGAACGCATGGTATGGAAGGCGTCCGCGTAAGCGACGTATGGGTACTCCTTTACGCAGATGTCCGTAAAGGTATCCAGGCAGACCTGGCTTTGCAGGAAAGCAAGAGGATGGACGGCTTTCTTTTGGAAAATCTGAAACAGCTGGTCCCAGTCCGGATGGTTCAGCATCACCAGCTGCCGCAGCGTCTCCGCTTCCCTTTTGTTAAAATGGTATTCCGCCTTTTCTCCATGCAACTTCAGCGCCTCGTCCAAAAAGACCTCGTGAACCTCCGTCACATTTCCGGGAAGCTGATACACAAACTTTCCCCGGTCCTCTCCCTTCGCGCCAATGACCCACAGCACAAATTCATGCTCCGGCATCTCCTCAATGTAGCTGTGCATCCAGGTCGATACGCCGCCGTATACATAGGGATAGCAACCCTCCAGCACCAGACAAATCCTCATATGCTTTCCTCATTTACGCTCAATGGTCACCGTGTCGCCGGTCGCCTGAATCAGGTACAGGCTGCCGGTCAAATGGCTGATGGATCCGCCCTTTACGCTGCCCGGCGTGCCGTTGTTGGCCCGAAAGAACAGCCACGCTTCGTCCGTAAAGTTGCCCAGCCGCAGCGTCCATTCATCATCGCCGGTTTCCAGGGCGACCGTTACCGGAGAAAAGCGTTGAATGGCGGCGGCCAGCTCGCTGCCGGTAAGCATGCGCAGATCTGGCGCGGAGACGGTCAGCCACTGGATATAATCCGTCAGGTTCCTCTTATAGGCTTCCCACCCCAATTCCGCGCCCCGGTCCACATCCAGCAGGTCGTCCGGGTGCATAAAATGGGTGCTGACAAAGTGCATATTCAGCTCGGCAAAGGCGGCAAGGCGCATGTAATCGTCCAGCACGCCGCCGGAAATCACGCGGGGCTGCTCTACAATGCCATCGTCAGCCACCTCAAACTCCTGCTCATAGGCCAGCCCGGTATAGTCGTAAAAATAGGTGCTGGCAATGGTGCGAATCTGCGGAAATTTTTCGCTCAGCAATCTGCGTCCCTCGGCGGAAAGAATATTGCTGGGCGGCACATAAACCCGCCCGTCTGCGTTGGGCAGCACCTCCTGCTGAAAACGAATCAGCTCGCTTACCGCGTTTTCCATAGCGGATTCCGTGGGCCAGCTGCGGTAGCCGTAATGGTCGCCATAGTCCGTATTGGGCAGGCACAGCGGCTGGTGGTTGTAGCCATGGTAGCCGATTTCGCCGCCCAGTCTAAGCAGCAAACCGCCGTAATACCGAAACTGGGCCAGGTCGGTTTGGCGCGCCGTCCGGTTCACTTCATCCTCGTAATTTTCAATCATCACCCCGGTAAAGCGAATTCGATAGGTTTCGCTCAGCCTGGCCACATCCGGCCACCATACTCTGGAATAAAAATCGGCAACGCTCATCTGGTAATCCCTGCGCACATATTCACCGTCGCCTCCCGGAACCGGGGACGGAAAATCATCCAGGTAAAACGCCGCCCCGTTGATGACCGGATAGGCGCATGCGTCCCCCAGCAGGCTGTAGGACGCGGCGTAAAAACCGCGCATGATTTTATCGTAAATGCCGACGTTGTCCACGACAATGCGCCCCGCGCCGTAATCGTTGCTCCAGATCAGCGGCGTGCCCTTATCGCCCGACGAGGCGTATACCCGAGCCCGCTCATTCAGCGTCAGGCTCAGGGAGGAATCAAAGGGATCGCTCAGGTTATAGCGGCCCGCCCCAAGCATAAATCCATCCGCGGGCACAATGCTCTCCGTCACTTCATAATCCCAGCCCGCTTCCTGAATGCCCAGCCGTTGGGCGATAACGTCAAAATAAGCCGTGCGTTCCGGGGTCATGGGCATCAGCAGCCCGCCGCCCTGCCTGACCCAGTTCATCAGTTCGATGATGCTTTCCTCCAGCGGGTCGATATTGGGCATCAGCAGAATTACCGTGCTGAACCGGTCAAAGGCGGGCAAATCTTGTGTTTGCGCCACGTCTACCGTTTGGTGGGCCACCTTCATATCCAGCAGAACGCGGTCCCACTGAATGGCAAAATCCGAAACGCCGCCTTGCCGGCTGTCCATCAGCAGCATACAGGAAACCGGCTCGTCCATCAGCGCCAGCCGCGCGGTTTTTACCTGTGTTTTGTCCTGATAGGGAATGGTAAAAGCCGTGGAGGAATAGCGGATACCGCTTCGCTCGGCAAACAGCAGCGCCGCCATGGCCACAAATACCGCCAATATGAAGAACAATCCGCCAAAACGGGCCTGTTTCTTTCTAGGGTGTGTCAATTGTCCTTTCCTTTCCAAAACGCGAGCGTTTCACTGGCGGCGGCGCTGATATAGATCTGGGCGCGCTCCATCTCGTCCAGCGTCTGACGAATACCGGCGCCGTCCTTTCTTTGGGCATAGTACCGAATCAGCAGAAGCCACGGAGCCTCCTGCTGCGGGGCGGCGCGCATCAGCCGGTCGATGGTCTGCCGGGCCTCATCCAGGCTGCCCGCGTCCAGCAAAGCCTGCGCCAGCCTTTGCATTTCGCCCGGCTTGGGCGGATGGCTCATCTGCTTTTTCAGCAGTTCGATATACTGATTTCTGCGAATCGCGGCCGCCTGGCCCTGGGCCAGGCCCTGCTCCAAATACGCGCTCAAATGGTTGGCGTATTCCCGAATCACCCGTTTGTTATTGGGCATAGAGGCATACCGCTGGGCAAGCCCCACCAGCTTGTCGTCCTCTTCCTTGGCTACCTGCGCCATGGCGGTGGCGGCATAGTGAACCACCTCCGCGTCCTCATCCATCCGCGCCTTTTTCAATAGCGGCAGATAGGCGGCGGGTTCCTCATTCAGCATGGTCATCACCAGCCTGCGCCGGTCGGACGGGCCGTTTATCAGCAGCGCTTCCTCCAGCGGAATGACCTGCGGCACATCCTCCCGGCCCTCCACAATCATGCGCTTGTAAATTTCCTCGTTCATGCGCAGCTTTTCCAGCGTAGAGGTCTTGCGCCTACGCCGGTTCATGCTGCCCAGATGAATCATCATGACGCAAGCCGGGCCAAAAAGCGGCACCATTACCATAAACGGCGTCAGATAGCCCTTTACCCTTAAAACGCCCAGCCGAATCAGCAGCCACAGGACGAAGCAAACCAGCAAATGCGCCAGCAGCGCCCATTTCACAAGCGTTTTCATCATGCGCCCGCTTCCTTTGGCAGACACGCCAGCGCCAGTTCCTCCTGGGGCGTAACAACCTGCATGGAATAGCCGGATTCCCCCAGCCGTTCCAAAATCAGGGGAATATTTTCTTCCTGGGCCTGGTTCAGCAGCAGATAGCACGCACCGTCCGGGCCGAAGCCCGCCGCATCATTGGCCCGTATGCGCCGGGCAATGCGTTCGTGTATCTGCCGCGCGCTGTCGTCCCGGGTAACCAGACGCAGCAGCACATGGGAGGCGATTTTCTTTTCCTGCATGTCCCAGGCCACCCGCAGGCGCTCGCAAAAAGCGTCCGGCTTCAGCAGGCAGGTATCCGCCGCATACCGCTCGCCCCTGGCCATACGCTGGTATTCATAGGCGCGCAAAAGCGCCGTTTCCAACAAGCCGCACAAAATGCGAAACAGGTTTTGAACATACAGGTTCATCTGCTCCGCCTCGGCGTCGGCCACCATAATCAGCACAAGCAGCCTGCCCTCCTGCCGCACCCCGGCGGCGTACATGGGCAGTGCCGGGTTTAATTGCCGGTTTACCCAGATGCCCTGCCGCTCGATGGCGATAGCTACCTCCTGATAGTCCTTCATAGACAGGGACCGGGGCGCTTTAGCGGCAACGGCGGCGCTGGATACCTCCAGCCGGGCGTAGGCCTGGTTACCGTCGATGGAATAGATGGAAACTGTGCGGTTCTCCAGCACATTTTCAAGCACCTGCACAGTTTTGCCAAACAGCACGCCGGGCTGCAGGCTTTCCAGTTCCCGGGTGATGGAATAAATTTTGCCAAAGCTGTCCTTCCTGCCCAGCAGCTGACGGCGGTACATCCGCTTGTCCGCCAATGTATCCTGATAAATGCTGCGGATGAACGTGACCCGCTGCCGCAGCAGTTGATTTTCTTCCTGAATAAAGCGAATGTTTTCGTTGTTGCGCAGCTTGATATACCCGCAGGCAGCCCCCGTGATAAAATAGGCGATAAAAGCCAGCCAGTTTGCCGGCTCATAAAACAAGGATACCCAGGATACCCCTTCCGCCCCATAGGAAACCATCAGCGCGGCCGTTGCCAGGGCGGCCGCAATCATGCCGGGAGTCATGCCGTGAACCGTGGCGATAATGACCACAAACAGCAGCCGAAAATCCACCGTGCGAAACTGGATCATTCCATGGTCCAGGGCGGTCAGCGCCTCGGCCAGGGCAAACAGCAGGACTGTTTCCAGGCCGATCACCCATTTGCTGTCGCTGACCAGCTTTTGAACCAGACGCCTGGGCCATTTGGCCTTGGGACTGCGGGCGGCCTTCCAGTTTTCATATATTTGGGGCAGATCCTGCAAAAGATCATACCGGGGAAACCAGAAAAAGCGGTCGCGCAGCTGCCGGTCGCCGGCCGGCAGGGATTGCAGCCGGTCGCAGCCATAAGAAACGTCCAGTTGGGGCCGTAAGTCCTTCAGCCGCTCCGCCAGGTCCTGCATGGTATGGGCAAAAACATCCGGAATCTGCCATTCCTCGTAATCCGGCGTCCAGTGGTCGTACAGGCGGTAAAGCAAAACCGCCAGGTCCTCGTCGCAAAGAGATTCCATGGCCTGGTTGGGCTGCTCGTCCAGATGAAGAACACCCTCCTGCATCTGCTCAAACAGGTTGGCCAAATAGCGCGGCGCCGGAGAAAGCGTATACAGGTATGGCGATTTGACCACTTTGATTTCGATAGCGCCAGCCTGGGCATACTGACGGCACAGCTCCAGGGCGCTGCCGGCGATGATGGTTTTGCCGGTGGTCTGCTCGTAAAAGGCCTCCGGGCCAGCCACATAAAGCATTTGCACATTTTGCTGATAGCAGCATTGCAGGACGCGGCGCAGGCCTTCCATCTCGTAGGTTTGGGGATTATGCGGCTCCAGATAGGCGGAAAAATAAACCACCTTATCAAACACATAGGTTTGCGCCACCTCATGCAGAAGCGTCTTGTCATCCAGCGCTACCGTCTGTACGGCAGGATCCGGAGCGTCATAATCCGGCAGCTGCGCCACCAGCACATGGTCTCCTGGAAACGCCGTTTCAATAAACCGCTGCGTCAGAAACGCAATATTCCCCGTCAGCAAAACTTCCATAGTCTTGGTTCATACTTTCTTTGGGCGGCCTTAAACCGCCACATATCATTACTATCCACACCCATTTTAGCATAGAACGCTTCTCTCCACAAGCTTTTTTGGCTCTGGTTTCTAGCTTTTTCCATCCCCGCGGGCTAAAAACGGGGTATGGATGAGCAAGGATTTGGTCTTTTCTTTCCCCCGCAAAACAGGTATGCTTATGGCAACGCCAAAGGCACCAAATTGAATGATCAGGAGGTTTTTCCCCTATGCGCAGTGCAAAAATCGCCGTTGAGACGATTACCATTCCCACTTATCCGGAAGGCGTTTTGGAAGATATGCCCATGTTTGTGGAAAACCGCGTGCATCAGCGGTCCACGGGCCGCGTATATCCCAGCAAGGTTTCCGTCAGGGTTCAGCGGGACCAGCGGCTGGACAGGCAGTATACCGCCGTTCATCTGGAAAACGACTATCTGGACGTCGTCATCCTGCCGGATATCGGCGGCCGTATCTTTGCCGCCCAGGACAAAACCACCGGGTATGACTTTTTCTACCGCCAGCATGTAATCAAGCCCGCCCTGATCGGCGCGCTGGGTTCCTGGATTTCCGGCGGGGTGGAGTTTAACTGGCCCTACCATCACCGGGCTTCCGGCTTTATGCCCTGTGACTTCACCACCGAGGAATGCGCGGACGGCAGCGTAATCTGCTGGCTGAGCGAGCATGAGCCTGTGGACCGCATGAAGGGCATGGTGGGCATTGTGCTGCGCCCGGACTGCGCCTACCTGGAAACCCGGGTCAAGCTGACCAACCGCACCCCGGAGCAGCACTCCTTCCTCTGGTGGGAGAACGCCGCCGTGCCGGTGAACGAGCAGTACCAGATCTTCTTTCCTCACGACGTGACCTATGTCAACTTCCACTATCTGGATTCCCGCATCTCCTACCCCATCGCCGGCGACAACGTGTTCAACGGCATTGATATGACCGAGCCCCGGGACATTTCCATGCACAAAAACACCCGGGACGCCACCTCCTACTTTTCCTGCGCGTCCCGCTATGATTTCTTCGGCGGCTACGATCATGGCAGGCATTGCGGCGTGGTGCATATTGCGAATCATCATCTGTCCCCCGGCAAAAAAATGTTTACCTGGGGCTACAACCAGCTGTCCAAGTCCTGGGAGCGGGCTTTGACCGATACCGACGGCCAGTATGCCGAATTGATGGCGGGCTCCTACACCGACAACCAGCCCAATTTTTCCTGGCTGGAGCCCTATGAAACCAAGGAATTTTCCCAGTACTGGTACCCCATCAGCCAAATTGGCACGCCGGATTATGCGGACCTGAACTGCGCCATGAAGCTGGCGCAGGATGAACTGCGCATTCAGGCCACCGGCTCGCTGGGTCAGTGCCGGGTTGTCGCCAGCGTGGCGGGACAGGCCTTCCTGGACGTTCAGGCGGATTTGCAGCCCTGCAGGCCGGTCAGCCTTGGCTGGAACCGTCCCCAGGGGCTGGTGGAGGTTTGCGTCTACAACGCCCAGGGCGGACTGGTGGCCCGGTATCAGGAGCAGCGAGAGGATCAGCTGAAAATGCCCCCGGTCAAGGACCCCATGCCGCTGGCTGCGGAGGTTGCCAGCGCCGACCAGCTGTACCGCGCGGGCGTGCATGTGGACCAGTACCGCGACCCCGCCGTTATGCCGGACGCTTACTGGCTGGAGGCCCTGAAGCGCGACCCCAATCACGCGCCCTCTCTGCTGGGTATGGCCCGCTACAGCTATCATATGCTGAATCTGGAAGCGGCCAAAAAGTACGCCGAAAAAGCCATTCATGTACTGACCCAGTTTAACGAACGGCTGGAAAACACCGAGGCTTATTATCTGTACGCCCTGATTCTGGAGGCGCTGGGCCAGGATGGCCAGGCCTACGACTATTACTACAAGGCCGCCTGGTGCGGGTCCTATGTGGCCCGTTCCGCAACCCGGCTGGCCTGTCTGGACCTGAAGCGGGGCGACAGTGTCGCCGCCCTCAAGCACGCCGCCTGGGCCTTACAGCATGATACGCTGAACCCGCTGGCTCCCGTGGTGCTGATGCTGGCCCAGCCGGAGCACGCGGACGCGGTGGCTCATGTGGCGCTGGCCAACGACCCGTTAAACCTGCTGGTCTGCTGGCTGTCCGGCAGGAAGGATTTCTTTGCCAGCCTGCGTTCCGAGGCCAGCCAGTCTGTTTTGGACATGGTATTTGATCTGGCGGGCATGGGCCAGTACGCGCTATGCGTGCGCCTGTTGGAAGAACTGCTTGCCGCCCGTCCGGATCAGGCCCACGCCATGGTCTACGGCGCTCTGGCCTGCTACCGTCACCTGCTGGGTCAGGCTTTCGATTTGCAGCCGCTGGAAACCGCTCCGCTGGGCCATACCTATCCCTTCCGCAGGGAGGAGGCGCAGGTGCTGCGTTTTGCCATGTCCCAGGGCAGCCAGCGCGCCGTTTTCCTGCTGGGCTGTCTTTTGTACGACAAGCGGCACTATGCAGAGGGCGGCAAACTGTTTGAGCAGTACACGCAGGCGGTTCCCGGCGACTATCTGGGCTGGCGCTGCCTGGCCATTGCCTGCTTCAGTCATCTGGGCCGTCAGGACGAAGCGCTGGCGCTGATGAAAAAGGCGGTAGACATGCAGGACAGCCAGCAGCTATTGTTTGAAACGGTTTCCCTGATGGACAAGCTGAATGTGGATCCCGCTGAAAAGATCGCCTTCCTGACCAGCCATCCCATGGAGATGGACAACCTGTTTACCGAGCTGGCCAAGGCTTACAACCAGTCCGGCCAGCACCAGAAGGCGCTGGACACCCTGCTGGGTCACCGTTTCATTCCCTGCGAGGGCGGCGAGCATGCCATTGCGGACCAGTACATCTTTGCCCACTATGCTCTGGGCATGGCCGAAATGGCGAAGGGCGACTATACCGCCGCGCTGGCGCAGTTTGAGGCATCCTTTGTCATTCCTGATTCCACCGGCGCGGGCATCTGGAACCGCTGCAAGAATGTTCCCTGCCAGTTCCGCAAGGCGGAGTGTCTGGAAAAGCTGGGGCGCAAGGCGGAAGCGGACGAGATTTTCCGCTACATCAACGGCATTCAGGTGGAGTTCTTCTCCAACATGCACCTGCGGGAACTGCCCTATTATCAGGCGCTCAGCAGCCGTCATCTGGGTTTGGATTGCCATGCCCAAAACCTGATGACCCACTACAAGCGGGAATGGTCCGCGCAGCTGGACCGGGTGGACAACGGCTATTTCGCCACCACGCCGTTCTTCATTTCCTTTGTGGAGGATGCGTCCAGGCTGCGCCGGGCGTACTATCTCTATCTTTGCGCTCTGGTGGAGCGTTTTGACGGTCACGAGGACTCAGCCCGCGCCATGCTGGCGGAAAGCTACGCCCTGAACTCCGACAATCTTTTCGCCGGGGGGCAAGGCTCCCTCTGAACCGCGGGGGGCAAGGCCCCCCTCTGGACCGCTTCGCGGGGGATGGATTAATCCTTGGGCGCAAAACAGCCTGGTTTTCTGGACACAGAAAACCAGGCTGCCTTGCGTTCGCCGCTTCCGGGGGACAAGGCCCCCGCTTTACTGCTTTCGCTTTTCTCAAAAAGGGTCTGTATTCCATTGAAATCGACAGAACCGTATAAAAAAACTCGTGCGAATTTTTCTGATTCTGCACGAGATTTTTTTACCATCAAAAGGGCTTGACCAGCTCCACCGTTTCCAGCACGTTCAGCTGGTAACGTCTGGCGATGGCCTCCCCTTTCGCCAGGGTTTCCGGATGCCACACCTGCTGGGTTTCATGAGCGTCGCAGCCCAGCACCACGCGGCAGCCCTCCTCACCGGCAATGCGCCAATAGGTTTCGTTAGGGTAGCTGCGGTTGCCGCTGATGCCCAGGAAGTTGATTTCCACGGGCATATGGCAATCGTTAGCGGCCCGGCACAGGCGGCGCATCTGTTTTTCATACAAAGCGTCGTCCCCCACATAATGGATCACGTCCGGGTGCGCCAAATAGGTAAACAGACCGGTTTGCATCCCGTCAATCACCTGACCCACATAGCGGTCCAGAATCTGCGGGTCGCTGGTGCGATGGGCGCTGGCGGGCTCGCCCTGCTCATCCCCCAAAAAGTGCTGTCCCAGCAAAATATACTCAATGGGAAAGCCCTTCAGGTAATCCATCAGCTTGCCAAACAAATGGGGATAGAACTCTACCTCCAAGCCGATATGCAGCTCAATCCGGTCCTTATATTCCCGGCGCAGTTTCTCCAGCGTTTCCACATAATCCGGCAGCTGATCCGGGAACATGCGAAAATTGGAATAATAATCCCCCGGAAACAGGTAGGGCGTATGGTCGGAAAAGCCCAGAATCTTCAGCCCGCCCTGCAGGGCTCTTTCAATATATTCCCGCTCCGTCCCCTCCGCGTGGCGGCAGCGGGTGGTATGGCTATGGTAATTCGCGATCATGCCTGACGCTCTTTCTGCGCCTTTTGCACGGATGCAATCACATACGCAATGCTGCGCTCAATATATTCCCTGCCCAGTTCCGCCGTCGCGTCCCGGGGATCGTTCTGCACGTCATGATCCGGCCTGCCGCCCTGGAACAATTCGCTGTCCGCAATGCCCCAGTCGCAGGTTTTCAGGGTTACATCCCGGGGCGGCAGCGCGTCCAGGCGCACGCAGTCCGGGCTTACATACATCTGCATGGAGGTTTCGCTGATATTGGCATGGCCCCGGGGCAGCTTTTCACCGCCAGCCATATCAAAGCCAAAGCAATACAGCACCTTCATGGAGGTGGTGGCGCTCAGTTCCCGGGCCAGCCGCTGGCAGGCAGCCACCTGGCCGTCCGCGCCGTGACCGTTTACCATCACCACCACATCAAAGTCCATCGCCAGAATTTGCAGCAGGTATTCCCGCAGAATAACGCCAAAAACCTCCTCGGGAAAATAGCAGCTGCGCACGGTATTCTTGGGCACATCCATGCCCACCACATATTGGTGTTCGTCCTCAAAGCCCATCCATTTGACCTGTTCAGGCGTGCGGGCCCGCTCCGTACCGCAAAACAGGGTCGGAAAAACCACGCCGCCCAGCCGCTCCGCGGCGCCCAGTGCAATGGCCTGCGCATTCAGCGGGTCGGTGCCGAAGGGCATATGGGGGCCGTGCCATTCCACAGGGCCCATCGGCAGATAAGCCACGGAGCATTCCTTTTTGGCGGCCAGAAATTCCTCCGGACGCATGCGTTCAACCTGTACAGTACGCATTGTTGTTGCCTCCATCTCGTTGCTTTCCGATGCCGTTCGCGGCCCGGAAAATAATTGGGAACAAGCAGAGCCATGGGAAGGCAAAGCCCTCCCATGGCCCACTTATTGCAAGGCTTTGCTGCGATTACAGCATGATGTCCTTGTAGTTTTCAGGGGTAACGATCACAGCGGGGGTAGCGTATTCCGCGGGAATCTCGGTGCCGTTCAGCAGGTAGTCGCACACAGCCAGAGCGGCGGCCTGGCCCACAACCTTACCAGAGAAGTAAGCGGAGGAGCGGATCACCTCGAAGTTGCCTTCGTCCCACTGCAGGGCGGTAGCGTCGGTGCCCAGCGCGTTTACGCAGGAGCCTTCCACCAGACCAGCTTCTTCCAGAGCGGCGGCAGCGGTGCTGGAACCGGTCTCGGAAGCGCTCATTACCAGCCACTTGGTGATTTCGGGATGGGCGGCGATAACGGCGGTAGCGTTGGCATAAGCCTCAGCCTCGTCGGCGCCCAGGTAGTCGCAGAAGTAGGTGCGGTCGCTCAGAGCGTCGCCCACCTTGTCAGCCCAAGCCTGCTTTTCGCCCTCGGTACGGGGCACGCAGGAGGACACGGTATCCATGGTCATGTACAGCAGAGCGCAGGCCGGATCGTCCAGCAGATTGTTTTCCTTGGCGTAGTCAGCCATCCACTCGCCGGCGGCGTAGCCGATGTTGTAAGCGTCAATGCCAAACCAGGGAGCGATCTTGTTGCCATCAGCGTCGATCAGGCCGTCGTCCACAGCCACAACCAGCACGCCAGCGGCGTTGCACTTCTCCACAACGGCCTCAGACATGGTCTGATCGGGCACGCAGATGAAGATGGCGTCAGCGCTGTCAGCGATAGCGGTGTCCACGGTGGTCAGGCACTTTTCAGCGTCGCCGTCGCTGGACAGGTAGTGCCACTTGTAGCTGACGCCGTTTTCCTCGGCCCAGGCAGCGATGGTCTTTTCGATGGAAGCAGCTTCGTTGACGAAGTACATGGACTCGGACTTATACAGGCCGTAGAAGTTGTACTCGGTCTTCTTTTCCTCAGCCAGGGCAAACGCGCAGGTCAGCACCATGGCCAGCGCCAGGATCAGGGCTACGATTTTTTTCATGGGTTTTTCCTCCTTGTTTATTTTTTCTACTCCGCTGTGCAGCGGAGGGAAAAACGGTTTTACAGGTTCTTCATCGTCTCGTTCAGCAGGCGTTTCTGGTGCTGGGTCTGGCGGTACACGTCAATGGCCAGGGAGGCGAACAGCAGCAGGCCGCGGGCCACATACTGCCAGTAGGAAGAAACCTGCGCCATGTTCAGACCGGAGTTGAAGGCCTGAACCAGCAGCACGCCCAGGATAACGCTGGGAATGCTGCCCACGCCGCCTACCATGGACACGCCGCCCAGGTTGGCCGCGGTAATGGCGTCAAAGTGCAGGTTGGGGCTGGCGGCGGGGTTGCCGGAATTCATACGGCCCGCCAGAATCACGCCGGCCAGACCCGCAAACACGGAAGTCATGATGTAGGTAATCATGCGCACCCGGTTGGCGTTGATACCGGCCAGACGGGCAGCCTCGGCGTTGCCGCCGATGGCGAACACGCTGCGGCCAAACTTGGTCTTGGCCAGAATGTAGGCGAAGATGATGAAGAACACAAACATGATGATGACGCTGATGGGAATGCCCTGATCGCCAAAGATACGGCCCTTGGCAAAGAACTGCAATCCCTTGTCGCTGATGGCGATGGGCTTGCCGCCGCAGATCAGGTACGCCACGCCGCGCCAGATGGACTGGGAAACCAGGGTGGCAATAAAGGGAACGATCTTCAGCCTGGTAACCATCCAGCCGTTCAGCGTGCCGCCCAAAGCGCCCAGGCCCAGGCAGATGAAGGTCAGGGCCACCCAGCTCAGGTTGGTGTTTTTCAGACCCCAGGCCATCAAAACGCCGCAGGCGGCGGACAGGGCGCCGGCGGACAGGTCGTTGCCGCCGGTCATGATCAGAAAGGTGATACCAATGGCGGTCAGGCCGATCAGCGTGGAGGAAACCAGAATGTTAATCAGGTTGGTATAGGAGAAAAAGTTGGAGTTGATCAGGGAAAACACCAGGGTAATCACCGCGATGGCGATGATCAAAACCAGCTGGTTACCGGAAATTGGAAGTTTCTTTTTTTCTTTCATGGTTTTATTCCTCCATCATTGCCATGGTCAGCAATTTTTCTTCGGTGGCTTCACTGGCGGGAATCTCGCCCACAATTTTGCGGCGGTGCATTACAATAATGCGGTCCGACAGGCCGATGACCTCCGGCAATTCGGAGGAGATCAGGATAATGGCGATGCCCTGCTTGGCAAACTCGCAAATCATATTATAGAACTCGGACTTGGCGCCTACATCAATGCCCTTGGTAGGCTCGTCCAGAATCAGCACCTTGGGCTTGGTTTCCAGCCAGCGGGCAACGATGGTCTTCTGCTGGTTGCCGCCGGACAATTCTACAATCAGCTTATCCAGATCCGGGGTCTTGATGTTAAAGTTCTTTTTGCCGTCGATGCCCATCTGGGTTTCGCGCTTTGCATCAATGGTCCCCATGAACCCTGCCAGAGAATCCAACGAACCAACGGAGATATTTCTGCCCACGCTCATGCGGGGAATAATTCCCTGCAATTTGCGGTCCTCGGGCACCATGACCACGCCGTTGATAATGGCGTCATGGGGCGTTTTGCACTTAAAGGGCTTGCCCTCCAGCAGCACCTCGCCGCCGGTCATGGGGTCGGCGCCGGTAATGGCCCGCACCAACTCGGTACGGCCCGCGCCCACCAGACCGGAGAAGCCCAGCACCTCGCCCGCGCGAATGGTAAAGGACGCGTCCTTCAGGTAGGGGGACTGCACATGCTTGGCCTCCAGCACCACATCGCCAATGGTCTTGTTCTTGTCCAGGCTGGAGAACACATCGCCCAGGTCGCGGCCTACCATTTTGGTAATCAGTTCTTTGTCGGTAATTTCGTTTACCGGGTAATCGCCCATGTAGCGGCCGTCCTTAAAGATGGCCACCCGGTCCGCCACCTGACGGATTTCCGCCATGCGGTGGGACACATAAATGACGACCTTGCCCTCCGACTTCAGCTTCTGAATGATGCGGAACAGGCTCTCAATCTCGGCGTCGGAAAGGCTGGCGGTGGGTTCGTCAAAGGCGATCATCTTCAGGTTTTCACGGCTGTAGGCCTTCATGATTTCAACCATCTGCTGGTAGGCCACGCTCAGGTCCTTCACCTTATCGGTGGACCGCATGTCCAGACCAAACTCGTCGATGATCTTCTGGGCCTTTTCATGAACCTCGTTCATCTTGATATGGCCCAGGAAACCGGTAGGCAGGCGGCCCAAAAAGATGTTTTCGCCCACGGTCAATTCCAGCATGATCTGGCGTTCCTGATAAATTACGCCAATGCCCGCCGCCACAGCCTCGCTGGGGCTGTTAAAATGGCAGGGCTGGCCGTTTACCAGGTATTCGCCGTCGGTTTGCTGGTAGTCGCCGTTCAGGATTTTCAGCAGGGTGGATTTGCCCGCCCCGTTTTCACCCATCAGCGCAAGCACCTCGCCGCCGTTGGCCACAAAGTTGATGTCGTCCAAAGCCTTTACGCCGGGGAAGTATTTAGTGATATGACGAAATTCTATCTGGTTTGCCATGGTTACAACCCCTTTTGCGTAACATCAACCAAACAGGCCCTTCATCGGGCGATACTGTTTCGGCTGTTTTTATGATGGATTTATTGTATCAGATTCCACCTCTGAATCAAAGGCTAAAATTCTTGTGAAAAAAACACTCTTTTCAGACCAGAAGAAAAGTTTAGAAATCGCCGCCCTCCGGTACATATCGCCGCAGCAGCGCTACCAGCTGGCTTCGGCTGGTCAGGCTGCACAGGGTCAGCATTTTGCGGATGCGGTATTTGACGGTGCTCAGGGTCAGGTAGCACTTTTCGGCGATTTTTTCATTGGAATCGTTTTGCAGCATGCAGCGAATGATGCCCCGGTCCGTTTCCTCGCTCCCGTACAGCAGCTTTTCCAGCACCATCATCTCGTTCAGCTCCGGGTCCTGATAAAAAGCGTCCAAAGCGCTGGGCAGGGCGATGGGTTCAGCCGCGGGACGCTTTTGCGCCTCCGGGGGCAGCTGGGCGGTCAGGTCGCTTAAATCCCAGTTGACGGCCATCACCACATGGGTCAAATACGGGTTCTTTTCCAGACACTCCATGGCCATAACGGCGGCTTTGCCGTATTCCTGAAAGTTCAGGTGCAGGCGGTAAATATCTTCCTTATACAGTTCCGTCAGGCGCACCTCCTGGTAGCCGATGATGCGCATGCGTTTCAGCCGCTGCGGGTCGTCCCGGCGCAGGCGGCGCACCAGCGAAATGGCCAGAAAGCAGTTGGCGCACAGCACCGCGTCAAACCGGTCGCCGTACTGGATAAACCGTTCGTAGCACTGCTTCATGGAGCCCATATTGTAAAAAACCGCCTGGCTGCCCATATCCATCAGGCTTTGATAGCACTCCATCCGGCTGATATCCGCCACGGACTGGGGGTTTACGCCATACAGGGCAATGCGGCCGCATCCCAGCTTGCGCAGCTGCTCGATCACCTGACGGGTGCTGCTGGCCACATCGGAACAGACCGAGCTGTAGGTGCAGTGAAAATGATGGGACGACTGGCTGCACAGCAAAATCGGGTAGACCCCCAGCTGGTTGCAGCCCACCAGCGCCGCGTTCACCCACGCGTCGTCCGATCCAACCAGAAATACATATTTGCAATCCTCGGCAATTTCCTTCAGGCTGCCCGCTTCCTTATAAGGCAGGCGTTTTTGCTTCAGCTGCCCAATCAGACCGCTCAACACGCTGGTACACCAGACGCTTTGGGAATAGCTTGGGTCCACCAGAATGCAAATCACATCGCTTCACCTCTGCTTCCTATTATACAGGCACACCGCCTGTTTTTACAAGGGGACGGACGCGGTGCAATTTTCATGTTTTTTTTTCACGAGAATTGCTCTTGTGTTTTCCCGTGCCGCCGGTACAATGGGTATGTACGATCCGGTCGGAAAAAATACAAACGCGAGGTGAACGTTTCCATGAACGAAGTGAAGGCGCAAAAGCATCCGCTTACGATTCCTACATATATCCCCAAAAAGGCCAACGAGCTGCCCATGTTCTTTGAAAAGAAGCCCTACCAGGGCGCCACGGGCCACCTGTACCCCCTGCCCTATTCGGATGGCATTACCGATGTGAAAAAGGACGTGGACTACGAAACCTATACTCTGGAAAACGAATATGTCATGACCCAGGTGGTTCCCGCTCTGGGCGGAAAAATTCTGCGCGGCTGGGACAAGGTGGGCCAGTACGATTTTATCTATTATAATGAAGTGGTGAAGCCCGCTCTGGTGGGCATTGCCGGGGCGTGGATTTCCGGCGGCATCGAGTTTAACTGGCCCCAGCACCACCGCCCCACCACCTTTCTGCCTCTGGAGGCAACGCTGGAAGAAAACCCGGACGGTTCCAAAACCGTATGGACCGGCGAGGTGGACCCCCTGTACCGCATGAAGGGCATGGCGGGCATTACGGTGGATCCCGGCCGCAGCTACATCAAGGCCAAAATTCGGATATACAACCGCACCAACGTGCCCCAGGTATTCATGTGGTGGGCCAATCTGGCCGTGCCGGTGAACGAGAACTACCGCACCATCTTCCCGCCGGATGTGGAATGGGTCAACGACCATGACCGCCGGGCCGTATTGTCCTGGCCCATGGCCAAGGGTGTGTACAAATCCGCCCGTCCCTTCGACTACGGCGACGGCACCGACCTGTCCCGCTATGACTCCGTCAAGGTGCCTTCCTCCTTCCTGATTTCGCAGGGCCAGTCCGACATGGACTTTGTGGCGGGCTATGACGAGGGCATCCACAAGGGCATTGCCACCATTGCCGACCATCACATTGCCCCCGGCAAAAAGATGTGGACCTGGGGCCATGGGGATTTTGGCGAAATGTGGTGCTCCAACCTGACGGACAAAAACGGCCCCTACATTGAGCTGATGACCGGCGTTTACACCGATAACCAGCCGGACTTTACCTGGATTGCCCCCTATGAAACCCGGGAATTTGAGCAGTACTGGTACCCCATCCGGGACATTGGCGACGTGAAAAACGCCACGGTGGACGCTGCCATGAATATGGAGCAGCGGGGCGGCGACCTGTTCTTCGGCTTCAACGTGACCGGCGTGTTTGACGGCTGCACCGTCAAGGTTGCCGACGGCAATGACGTGCTGTTTGCCGATACCGCCGACCTGACCCCGGACAAGGCCTATCTGAAAACCATTCCCCTGAACGGCCGCGTCTTTGACAACCTGACCGTGTCCCTGACCAGCAGGGATGGCAAAACCCTTGTCAGTTACAAGCCCTATGTGCGGGGCCAGAAGCAGCCCATTGAGGTGCGCCAGCCCGTGCGCCGCCCCAGCGAATACGACAACATTGAGGAGCTGTACATCAACGGCTACCATCTGGAGCAGTACAAGCAGCACAACTATGACCCGCGGGACTACTATGGCGAGGCTCTGCGCCGCGACCCCGGCGACATTCGCTGCAACACCGCCATGGGCCGTCTGGCTCTGAAGGACGGCAAGTTCGAGGAAGCGATCGCCTGCTTTGACAAGGCCATCGCCCGCCTGACCAGCCGCAACCAGCACCCCACCGATACCGAGGCCTTCTACCTGAAGGGCCTGGCGCTGGAATACCTGGGCCGCTATCAGGACGCCTACGAGGCCTTCTTCCGAGCCGGTTGGAATTACGCGCACCGCAGCGCCGCCTACTATCAGCTGGCTGTGCTGGATTGCCGCGAGGGCCGCTATGCTGACGCTCTGGACAAGCTGGAGGTATCCAGCGGGCTGAACAAGGGCCACACCAGTGCCGCCTGCCTGCGCTGCGCCATCCTGCGCAAGCTGGGCCGGACGGAACAGGCCGCCCGGGAGAGCGAAGCCGCCGTAAAGGACGACCTGCTGGATCTGTGGGCCCGCTTTGAGCAAAGCGCCCATACCGGGGATGCGACCGCCATTCGTCAGATTTTTGGCGGCAAGCCGGAAAGCTTCCTGAACGTGGCCAGCAACTATCTGGAAGCCGGTTTTGTGCAGGACGCCCTGCGGGTTTTGGACAGTGCCGATGAAAACGCCCTGACCCTGTACTACCGCGCCTACTGCCTGAGCCTGCTGGGTCAGGACTGCGCCCCCGTGCTGGCGAAGGCCGCCGGAATGGAAACCGGCTATTGCTTCCCCGCCCGGCTGGAGGACATTGCCATTCTGCAATTTGTTATCGCCCACAGCCCTGCGGACGCCAACGCCTGCTACTTCCTGGGCAGCCTGTACTATGACCGTTTCCGCTACGAGGACGCTATCGCCCAGTGGGAGCAGGCCATTGCCCGCGACCCCAACCATGCCAAAGCCCTGCGCAACCTGAGCATCGCCTACTTTGACAAGCGGGGCGACCAGCAGTCCGCCCGCCAGTGCATGGAAAAGGCGCTGGCCAACCGCCACGACCCCCGTCTGCTGTTTGAGTATCAGCAGCTTTTGAAAAACATGAATGTTAGCCCCGACGAGCGTCTGGCCATATATGACCAGCACCCCGACCTGCTGGCGGAGCGGGACGACTGCTATCTGGACCGCATTGTGCTGCTGTGCCAGAAGGACCGTTATCAGGAAGCCATTGACGCGGCTCGGGCCAAGCACTTCCACATCTACGAGGGCGGCGAGGGCAACCTGACCAAGCAGCATGCCTGGATGCATGTGCTGTACGCCAACGAACTGGTGCGGGCCGGCAAGCTGGCCGAGGCGGAGCGTGTGTTCCACAACGGCGTGGATATGCCCAAGTCCTACGGCGAGGCCAAGACCTGGTTTAACCAGGAGGCGCACATCTTCTACTACCTGGGCTGCCTGTTGCAAAGCCAGGGCCGTCAGGAGGAAGCCGTCAAGGCCTTTGAGGAAGCCTCCATTTACAAGGCGACCGTATCCGAACTGAGCCTGTTCCGCGCCCTGGCCCTGCGCAAGCTGAGCCGTTTCACCGAGGCCTATCAGGTGCTGGAGGAAATGGTGCAGGCCGGCGACCAGCTGATTGCCAACAAGGACTTGCGCACCTACTATGGCGTTGGCTCCCCCACCCCCATGCCCTTTGAATACGACATTGAAAAGCAGAACGTGGTGGCCGGACAGATTCTGCGCGGCTACGCCCTGCTGGGCCTGGGCAAGAAGGAAGCCGCCGACGAGGCCATGGCGCAGGTAAAGGTGCTGGATCCCTACAATTTCCGCCTGTACGCTTACGAGCAGATCAAGGGAACCTTCTAATCACACACGGTATATGTCGATGGGGCCGCTTCGTTGGGAAGCGGCCCCATTTGCTTCGGACCGCCCTTGACGGCCGCAAAATGGATATGTTACAATTTTCGTCAGTAAGGAGGCGAGCGTTTGCTGTATTTGATGGTAGAGGAAGGATACACCCATTTTCCCTGGTTTCAGCGCAGCCTTCGCAGTATCTATAACGCATCCCGAAAAAAGCGCATTTCCATTCAGCGTATCGACAGGGTGGACCAGGTGTCCCCATCCAACCAGGACGCGGGCGTTTTGCTGCTGGGCGCCACGGAAAGCTGGTTCAACCGGCAGATGACGGCGGTAAACGCCATCGGCGCATGCCCCATTTCCATGACCAACCGGGGCGACGCCGTTACCGACAAGCCCTACAGCTCCGTATCCATGGATCTGCGGGACAGTCTGCGTCTGGCGGTGGACTATCTGCACAGCATCGGCCGCAAAAAGCTGGCCATTTACGGCGTAAATCCCTATTCCTCCTCGGACCCATGGCGGGCGGAGATTTTTGTGCGCGCCACCGGGCGGGAAAAGGACGTCTATTACAACCGGGTCAATCTGGCGGAGCTGTTTGCGCAGTTTCAGCCCCATGTAAAGGAATATGACGGGGTGATTTGCGTCAACGATTACGCGGCGGTTTCCCTGTCCCGGCACTTGCAGGCCATTGGTGTGGATCCCACCCGTGAGCTTTATATCGTGGGCGGCGGCAACATGAACCTGACCCAGCTGTGCAAGCCCAGCATTACCTCCATCTCCGACGATTATGAGCATTTTGGTGACGCGGCCATTTCCATTTACCAAATGGCCGTAAAGGAAAAAACCATTTTGTCCGTCAAGGTGCTGATGCACAGCTGCCTGCACATCCGGGAAACCACCGGCAACGAGCCCTATGTGCCCAAGAAGCAGTCGCCAGTTCCCATCGGCACCCCGGACTACAACCCCTTTTATCAGGATGAGGAAGTGGCGGAAATGGCCCGTCTGGAATGGATGCATCACTTGTGCGACGACACGGACCTGCTGCTGCTGGACCATTTGTTAAAAGAGAACCTGTCCTATGCGGAGCTGGCGGATCAGTGCTTTATCTCCGTCACCGCCGCCAAATACCGTATGAAAAAAATCGAGGGGCTGTGCGGGGTTCAATCCCGCGCGGAATTAAGGAATTTTCTGAAAAAATACATTTCGCTGTAATCCCGCCTGACAGCCAGGGCCGCCGCATTCAAGCGGCGGCCGTCTTTTCATTTGGCGGCCAGTTGGGCCAGCCGCTTCATCCTTTCATAGCTGTACGCGAAAAAGTCCTGATATACCTGACACCAGCGGCTGCGCCCGTTCTGCCGTTCCCGTTTGCAGCCGTTGCGGCACAGGGACAGCCACCGGCACTGGCGGCATTCCTCCGGCAGGGGAATGGATTCCTCCACAAACCGCAAACCGATCGGGCTTTGTGCCAGCTGGGCAAAGCTGCTGTCCCGGATATTGCCCAGCTTATAGCCATCCAGCACATAAAAATCGCAGGGGTACACATCGCCGTTGCTTTCAATCAGGTAATAATGGCCGCAGCGTCCACTCATGCCGCAGTTTTCCGGCGGGCGGCCCAGCAGCATGGCAATGTAATTGTCAAAATTGCGCACGCTGACCGGTTTGCCCTGCCAAACCGACCGCTCATATAAATCAAAGGTGGTTTTCAGAAAAGCCAGATAGCTTTGCGGCGTCAGGGAAAAGGACGTTTGCTCCTGATCCAGCCCGTCCAGACAGGGAATAAACTGAAGATAGCCGTAGTTTCGCAGGGTTTCAAAGGTTTCCAGCGGGCGGCGGGCCACCTGCTCCGTCACCACGCACAAAATATTCATCTCCACCCCCGCCTGCCTGAGCCTGCGGCATGTTTGCCGCACCTTGCGAAAGGTGCCCTGTTCCGCCCCGTCCAGCCGCAGCGCGTCGTGGGTGGAGGGGCCTCCGTCCAGGGAAACGCCCAGCAGGTACTTTTCCCGGGCAAAAAAAGCAATCATCTCGTCCGACAGGACGTAACCGTTGGTTTGCAGGCTGTGGTATACCTTTACGCCCCGGGTATTCCAGCGCCTTTCCGCATCCGCGAAGGCCTGAAAAAAGTCCAGCCCCGCCAAGGTGGGCTCGCCCCCCTGAAAAACAAAGGACACGCTGCCCCCAGCTTCCTCCATGGCCCGGCGTACAAGCGTTTCCATGGTTTCCCGGTTCATGGGGGGCAGCATGGATTCCCTGCGGCGCTCCATCTCATCCCGGTAAAAGCAATAGCGACACCGCATGTTGCACAGCCCGGACACAGGCTTTATCATCATGGAAAGGTTTTGCATTCTACGGGCCTCCTGGTTTGGATTTCATGCTATCTTAGCATATTTCGACCCGCCGGGCAAGAAAGCTGTCAGGATTCCGCTGGGGATTTAGACTTGTTTCCAGCGGTTTTCTAAGCTATATTGATAGTATTAGTTGCCCGTTCGCGGGCAGGGAGGGACAAAGAACGATGAAGCCGAATATTCTGTTTTATTTTTCCGACCAGCAGCGGGCGGATACCTGCGGCTGCTATGGCCAAAGGCTGAACATTACCCCCAACCTGGACCAGCTGGCCGCCGAGGGCGTTACCTTTGACTACGCCTTTACCCCGCAGCCGGTTTGCGGTCCCAGCCGCGCCATTTTCCAGTCCGGCCTGTACGCCACCCAGACCGGCTGCTTCCGCAACAACATCATGCTGCCCCACAACATCAAAACCCTGGCCAACTACATGGAGGAGGCCGGTTACGAAACCGCCTATGTGGGCAAGTGGCACCTGGCCAGCGACGGCGATTTGGAGGCCAAGCCCCGCATTGACCACACCATCACCGCCGTACCGTTGGAATACCGGGGCGGCTACACCGGCTTCTGGCGTGCGGCGGATGTGCTGGAGTTTACCTCCCACGGCTACGATGGCTATGTGTTTGACGAAAACAACCAGCGCCGGGATTTTAAGGGCTACCGGGTGGACTGCATCACTGACTTTGCCCTGGAGTTTTTGGACGGCTACAAGGGGGACAAGCCCTTCTTTATGACCGTATCCCATATCGAGCCCCATCATCAAAACGATCATAACCATTACGAAGGCCCCAAGGGGTCCAAGGAGCAGTTTGCCAACTATGAGGTTCCCGGCGACCTGGCGGCGCTGGGCGGCAACTGGAAGGAAGAATACCCGGATTACCTGGGCGCCTGCCACAGTCTGGATACCAACCTGGGCCGTCTGGTGGCCAAGCTGAAGGAAATGGGCATTTACGACAACACCATTATCATTTACATTTCCGACCACGGTTCCCACTTCCGCACCCGCAACCGGGACGAGCACCTGAACGGTTATGACGATTACAAGCGTTCCTGCCATGATTCCGCCCTGCGGGTGCCGCTGGTGATTCGCGGCGGCAAATACCTGGGCGGCAGGCACATCCAGCAGCTGGTCAGCACCGAAAGCATGCCCAAAACGCTGCTGGCCATGGCGGGCGTGAATGTAGGCGACAAAATGATCGGCGAGGACCTGGCCGATGTGGTGGAGGGCAAAAACCCCAACCGCCCCAACGAGGTCTTTGCGCAGATTTCGGAAAGCCGCTGTGGACGCGCCGTGCGCACGGACAAATATCTGTACTCCGTCTACGCCCCCCATGTGGGCGGCGGCGACCAGGCCGCCAGCGACGTGTACGCCGACGACTTCCTGTATGACCTGGAAAAGGATCCCTACGAGCTGAACAACCTGATCCACGACGAAAGCTACCGCCCCGTCAAGGAGGAGCTGCGCAAAAAGCTGCTGGCCTGGATTGAAAAGGCGGAGCACGCTCACCCTGCCATTATCGACTGATTGCGGGAGGAATACGCGATGCTGACCCAAATCAATTTTCAGGGGGCGGACGGCTGGGCGCTGGAAAACGACCGGGTGTGGGCTGTGGTGCTGCCCGGCCACGGCGGCAAGGTCGTCTCGCTGCGCTATGTGCCCAATGGCTTTGAATTTTTGTTTCAGAACCCCAAGAGGGTCTTTCGCCCCGCCAAAACCGGCGACCATTTTGCCGACTTTGAGGCCTGCGGCTTTGACGACGCCTTTCCGGCGGTGGACGCTTCCGATGTGGAGGTAGACGGCCGGGTGGTAGCCTATCCCGATCACGGCGAATTGTGGTCCAACGCCTTTGACGCGGCCCCTGACGGGGACGGCCTGAAGCTGTCCTTTACCAGCCCGCTGCTGGGCTACCGGTATGAAAAGCGGTATCACCTGGAGGACGGCGCTCTGGTGTGCGATTACCACATCTCCAACCCCACCGGCCACAGCTTTCCCGCCCTGTGGGTCTGCCATTGTCTGGCCCGCATGGAGCCGGATATGCGGCTGATGCTGCCGGTCACCCGGGTGGTCAGCACCAATCCGGGCGGCTGGCTGGCGGAAAAGGGTCAAACCATGCCCTATCCCAACGCTCAGGGCCCCAGGGGGCCTATCGATCTGTCCCGGATGCCTGAAAGCGGAGCGATAAAGTTCTACGCCGACGGCCCGGTCAGCGAGGGGCACTGCGGCTACCATTATCCCCAATCAGGGATGAAGGTATGGCTGGAATATGACGCGGACAAGCTGCCCTATCTGGGCTTCTGGGCCACCAGCGGCGGCTTCCGGGGGGATTACAACTGCGCGCTGGAGCCTGCCAACGGCTTTTACGACAGCATTCCCTGCGCCAAGGCCCATCACGCCTGCCCCATTTTGCAGGCGGGGCAGGAATGGCGGTTCCGTCTGACCCTGCGTATGGAACAGGACGCATAAGCCAATCGGCCCCATGCAAAGAACGCATGGGGCCGATGTTTTTTAAATGGAAACCATCAGCAGGCCCTCCTGACCCATGGGCAGGGCGCTTGCCACGCGGCCGTTTTCAAAGAAGAAAGCGCCGCCAAACGCCTTTTTATCGCAGAGGGAATTAACCATCAACGTTTTGGAACAGCACTTGGCCGCCTGCTCAGCGTATTCCCCCATGGCCGACGTCTGCCATTCTTCCGGGGAATAGTCAATGTACACAGGCCACAGCAGCACATCCGCCCCCAGGGCAAAGCGGTCCGGCATGTCCCACAAATCACCGCACAGGCCGATCAGGCAGGTTTTGTCCTTATACAAAAACGGCGATACCTCCGTCCCCTCCCGGTAATGCCCGTCCGCACGGGTCCATTCCTTCCAGCCCCGGCTGACACGCCGGTACAGCCGCCGCAGTTCTCCCTGAACCATCAGCGCGCAGGAGGAATACAGCTTTTCGCCGTCACGTTCCAAAAAACCAAACAGCAGGTCCACCCCTGTGTTTCGGGACAGGCCGCATATGCGGTCAAAGCAGGGCGAGTCCGTAGACACGGCCATTTTTCGATCCGCGTCATACCGCCAGACAAAAGCGTCAAAGCCCTGCAAAAAGGCTTCTCCAAAACAGAGCAAATCCGCGCCCTGATTTCGGGCCATCTCCGCAAAGCGCTCCATCTGGGACAGGTTAAATGTCACATTCCCATTTGCAAAGCGGGCGGACGCCAGGGCAACGTTCATAGCGCCTCCTCAGGGCTGCTTGGCGAAATACCGGGCCACCGCCTCGTTAAAGCAGTCCATATAAAATTCTCTGGCCTCTTTGGATTCCTCCGACCGGGGAGCCATCACGTCAAAGGCGTGGTAGCAGCCTTCAAAGGCCTTAAACCGGGCCGGAATGCCCGCCTCCTGAAGGGAACGCATATACTGGGCGGTTTCGTCATAAAAGGGATCCACCGTACCCACAAAGGCGCAGGCGGGGGGCAGGCCGGTAAAATCCTTCACCCGCGCCGGGGCGGCGTAACAGGGCACGTCCTCCGTGCCATACAGGGGGCCCAGATAAGCCTTCCACGCTTTTTCATTGGAGTCGCTGTCCCACACGGGCATCCGGTTGTTTTGGGAGGAAGGGGTCGCCATGCGGTCGTCCAGCATTGGGAAAAAAAGCATCTGAAACGCCACGGCCACTTCCTTCTGGTCTCTGGCGTACAGGGCCACGGCCGCCGCCATGCCTCCGCCCGCGCTGTCGCCGCCCACAAACAGCTGGTCGGTATGAATGCCAAAGCGGGATGCGTTGCCCCGCATCCATTTCAGTGCGGCATAGCAATCCTGCAAACCGGCGGGATAAGGCGCTTCGTAGGAAAGCCGGTAATCCGGCGTTACCACGGTGCAGTTGGCCGCCGTGCAAAACCGGTCAATGTAAAAAAAGTCCTGCTCCGGCACGCCGGTACCGTAACCTCCGCCGTGAATCCACAACAGGCCGGGGCCGTCCGGCGTGGTATCTTTGGGCTGTATCACCAGCAGCCGCAGCCGGGTGCCATCTGCCCGGGGCAGATATTCCTCCTGCAAAGCGGTATTTTTGCCCAGCCATTTCCCTCCCAGCAGGGTTTTGCAAATTTCCACCTCGGCCTTGCTTTTGCGCTGATCAAACGGCGGAATCAGCAAATTTTCCACCTTGCCAATGGCGCGCATATCCGGCGCGATGCGTTCGATATCTTCTTTTCTCATGCCGTGTCACTCCTTTGTCAATCATCCGCTGTGATTGGCTTTTGCGGTATGCCTGCTGATTATACCATGCTTCTTTCCCGGTGAACAAGGGGCAGTTTGCGGGCGGCCCGCTCCTTTAGAAGGTGCTCCGTAGGGATTTTTCATTGAGGATTTCTATTACGCCAATGGTGTTGTAGATAATCCGAATGCACTGCTGTCTGTAACCGTCCACTTTTTCTGCCTTGAACACGATGATCTTCTCTACAAACTCGCGGATGATTTCGCCGGTCAGCTCTTGAATGTCGGTATACTTCCGCGCCAGTGAAAGGAAGGATTCCACTTTCATGGACTTTTGTCTGATGGGGCTGTGTTTCCTCCAATTTTCGGTTGGAAGTTGGGAAAATGCCGCCCGCATAACACAGACGGCACCATGTTTACTTCAATTCCACGGGAAGCCAAACCTCATAGTACCGATTCTTCTGACGGAGCTCGTGGTCCGTCCTCAGGTGCAGAATTTCGACTGCAAGATCATATTTCTGCTTGTACTCCGAGGCGGGAAGCCACGAAGCGAAGATCACTCCTGCAACGAAGGGCTGGCATGGTAAGCGGAAAAAATGTCGAAATTCAAAGCGGAGATGGAGTGTCTTCAGGACTTGCGCGATAAACTGATCGCGCTTGTTGGTGAGGAAAGAACGTGTAAATTGATTACCTCTGCTCATGGTGCGAACGCGCTCATTTATGAGCATTGCTATCGTGTGGGGCTGGAGGTCGTCTAAGCAGAATGATCGAGCGGTTGAAAAAGTCATAAGTGACATACCACGCCCATCTGATAAAAAGCCAGAATGTAAATGTAGGGTGGGTACAGAAAAGGCACGGAGAAAACTTTTCTACCGTGCCAGTCTATGGATTTAGCATAACGGCAAAATCACCGATGAATCAGCATTTCTGTTTTTCCATCGGCGGTTCTGTTTTGCCGTTCAGGAAACGCACTTAAAAATTTAATCTCTTGAAATTTCCAAATTTATGTTTTTGCAAGCCACCCACAAAATGCAGTCAGAGGTGCCGAAGCTCCTCTGACAACTTTCCCAAAAGGGTCCTTAGACACGCTGAGGGCCCCTCCTTGCGGAGGGACCCCCGGACGGTTCCATCAGAAGCCGCTTCCGGCTTCCCATTCATAGGTTTGCGTTTCATCGGAGGCGTCATTGCTTTCGCCCGCATTGCCGGAGTCATTGCTTTCGCCCGCATTGCCGGAGTCATTGGTTTCGTTCGCAGGCTCCTGAGGCACGCTGAACACAACCGGTTTGGCTTCCGTGGTTCCGTTGCTGGTGGAAATACTGTCCGGGCACGTAAATTCCACCCAGTCGCTGCTTTCCAGCGTTTCGCTGTTATTGACCTTCGCCCGTACCAGCAATTTCTTGCCTTCATAGCCGGTAAAGTCCACATAGCGCTGATCCCCGCCGCCGGCAGTGCCCTGTTTAGTCACTTCATCGCCGTCTTTGAACTGGTATTCATACACATCCGCTCCGGCAACGCCGTCCCAGGTGATGTGGCTGGGGGTGTTTGCGTCCACATGGATGTTCTGCAGCACCAGCTTGGTTTTGGCAGGCGCATCGGCCTCAAAGTTGGCGGTCAGGGTGACGGCGTTTGCGGGCATCTGGAAGTTGATGGGATTCAGCTTGTTATCCGCAACCGTCACGCCCTCCACCGTCCAGCTGACAAAATGCTTGCCGGTGATGGTATCGGCGGTGGCCTGCACAGCCGCGCCCTGGGCAAAGCTGTCGCTGGTCGCGCCGCCATCCAGCTTGCCGTCTGTTACCGTTACGGTGTAGGCGGCGGGAGGCGTGGGATCATCCACATAATTGGCGGTCAGGGTGACGGCGTTCGCGGGCATCTGGAATCTGATGGGATTCAGCGTGTTATCCGCAACCGTCACGCCTTCCACCGTCCAGTTGGTAAATTTCTTGCCGGTGATGGTATCGGCGGTGGCCTGCACAGCCGCGCCCTGGGCAAAGCTGCCGCTGGTCGCGCCGCCATCCAGCTTGCCGTTTGTCACCGTTACGGTGTAGGCGGCGGGAGGCGTGGGATCATCCTCGTAATTCACGGTTACCGTGGCGTCGCCAGCGCCCATCACAAGGGTCAACGTGTTCGTGGCCTTATCCTGACTGGTCACCTGACCAGCGCCGGTAAACGTCCAATCCTTCACCCGCTTGCCGGGCACCACATCAGCGGTGATGGTAGCGGTTTCGCCCTCCGCGTGCTGCTGGGTGGTGGTGCCGTTGCCGTTGACGATGGTCAGGGTGTATTGCTGGACCGGCTCGGTGCACAGCACCTTCACCCAGTCGCTGGTATCATAGGCAACGCCGTCGCCTACGGCGCGCACATACAGGTTTTCATTGATGTGGCCGCTGTAATCCACCTTCCGGCCGCTTTCGCCTCCCCGGGCCTCAAACACCTGGCCGTCCTCGCCAAACTTGTACTGGTATACCGTGGCGTAGTCCACGCCCGCCCAGGTAACCGTCCTGGTATCGGTATGCAGCTGCAATTCGCCCATGACCAGCTTGGTCAGTGCCTTGGCCTCCACAGGCTTGGTGGCCGCGGACAGGGCGCTGCTGCCGGTGTAAATGCCCGTGCCGGTAACGGCTACCGTAATGGCCTTGCCCACCACAGCGTCGGTCACCGTGTAGGATGCGGCGGAAGCGCCGGAAATTTCCAGCCCGCCGGCATACCACTTATAGGTAACGGTGGCCGTGTCGGGGGTTACCGCGGCGGTAAGCGTATCGCCCACCACAGGCGCGGAGGCGCCCGTCCGGTTGTTGACGATATTCACGCCCTGCACCTTGCCCACAGCCTTCACCTCGGAGGTGGTGATGGTGTTGGCGGTGCCGCTGTACTGGCCCTTGCCGGTAACGATCACCTGTACCTTGTAGCCCACGTCGCTGTCGGTTACGGTATATTCGGCGGCGTTAGCGCCCACCTGCCTGCCGTTAACCACCCATACATAATCCGCCTGAGCGTCCGCGGGGGTCAGCGTGGCCTTCAGGGTATCGCCCACCACAGGCGCGTTGTTGTTCAGGGTTACGCCGGTAATCTGGTTATTGGGCATTACCTTGCTGGTAATGGCGGTAGAAACCGTGCCGGTATAGCTGCCAATGCCGGTTACCCGCAGCTGCAGGGTCTTGCCGATATCATCCGTGGTAACGGCATAGGTGGCGTTGGTGCTGACCACCTTGGCGCCGGTGCCGTCGTTGCGCAACCATTCATAGCGCACGGTGGCTTCCTCGGGCCTAATGGTCTGCACGCACAGCACGTTGCCCACCACCGGGGACAGGGTGTTCAAAATGACATAGGACAGCTGGTTATCCGTGTAGTAGGTCAGGAATTCATTCTTCATCCAGCCTACGCGGGTACCCACGCGCACACGGTCCCACTGGGCGCCGCGTTCCAGAACCGCCACACGGGTGCCCACGCTGTACACGCCAATTTTGCTGTAGCCGGTGCCGGGGCCGGTGCGCAGGCGCACGCCATAGCCGTTGCGGCTCCAAATGGTGGCATAGCATACGGCGGGGGTATCCGGGTCATAGCCGCCGCCAAAGTTCAAAAACTGGGTCATCATATAGCCAACGGTGCCGTTGATGCTGATGCGGGACCAGTTCGCGCCCTTTTCCAGCACATTGGCCACCGTGCCCACCGCATAGGTGCGCACCACGCGGTAGCCGGTGCCGGGACCGGTGCGCAGGCGCACGCCGTAGCCGTTGTAGCTGGTAACCACAGCGGAACCGGTAGGCACGGCGCCGCCGGTAAACTTCAGATAGTTGCCGGCCATATAGCCGGTGCGCCCATCAGGCGCTTCCACATGGTACCAGCTGCCGCTGGTGCCCAGCACCTTCACCTGGGTGCCGGTATAATAGCTGGTAATGGTGCTGGCGTTATAATTGGGCGCGGACCTGAGCCGCAGCCAGCCGCCAACCACCGTTGCGTACTGGGAAACAGCCATGGAGGTTGCCGGAATCACGCTGACAAGCATAAGCGCAACCAGCAGAACAGCCAGGAAACGTTTCATTCAAATCATCCCTCCGAAATTCCACATTTGCCGTGGTGCTTACAGTACATAAGACGAAGCACCCGTTCAAATTCTTCCCTGTGGTGGAATTTCATTGTACATTCTTTTTCGCCGGTTGTAAATCGCAAAATATGGCAGTTGCGGGCGTGGGGCCATGTTTTTGGTTGTGTTTCCTCATGGATGATGCTATAATTTTGGAAGGAAAAACAAATGAGGAGGTCTTATTTATGAAGCGCAGAATTGGTATTTTAACCAGCGGCGGCGACTGTCCGGGCCTGAACGCGGCCATTCGCGGCGTTGCCCGCGCGGCCTACGAAATGTTTGACGCGGAAATTATCGGCATCCGCAACGGCTACGGCGGACTGATCGAGGGCGAATATCAGGAAATGAGCAAAAAGCAGTTTTCCGGCATTCTGACCCTGGGCGGCACCATTCTGGGCACCAGCCGCACCCCCTTTCGCAATATGCGCGTAATTGAAGAAAACGGCGTGGACAAAGTGGCCGCCATGAAAAAGACCTATCGGGATTTAAAGCTGGACTGTCTGGTAACCCTGGGCGGCAACGGCACTCACAAAACCGCCAACCTGCTCAGTGAGGAAGGTCTGAACGTAATCGGCCTGCCCAAGACCATTGACAACGATATTTACGGCACGGACTTTACCTTTGGCTTTCATACCGCCGTGGATATCGCCACCGAGGTCATCGACCGCATTCACACCACCGCCACCAGCCACGGGCGCTGCATGGTCATTGAAATCATGGGCAACAAGGCGGGCTGGCTGACCCTGTACGCGGGCCTGGCCGGCGGAGCGGATGTAATTTTGCTGCCGGAGGTTCCCTACGATATTAAAAAGGTAGCCAAAACCGTGGAGGATCGCGCCAACAGCAAAAAGGCCTTCAGTATCATTGCTGTGGCCGAGGGCGCAATGAGCGTGGCTGAAGCCAAAATGAAAAAGAAGGAACGGGAAGCCTACCGCGCCACCCTGCCCTACGACTGCGTCAGCAAGCGTCTGGCGGCGGAATTGAGCGACCTGGTGGGCGTGGAAGCCCGCCATGTTGTGCCCGGCCACATTCAGCGGGGCGGCAGCCCCAGCGCCTACGACCGGGTGCTGGCGACCCAGTTTGGCGTACACGCCGCCGAATTGATTCGGGATGAAATTTACGGCGTAACCGTTGCCCTGAACGGCAAGGAAATTGTCCACAACCGGCTCAAGGACATTGCGGGCGTACCCAAGCCCGTGCCCAAGGACGACCATGTGCTGATTACCGCCCGCAATATGGGCATTAACCTGGGAGATTAAAACGAAAAAGGCGCGGAGATGTTCTTTTCTCCGCGCCTCAGGCCGTCAAAAAAGCTCGTCTGACGACGATCTTTTCTGACGAAGGACTG
>ERZ1026860.314-NODE-314-length-35843-cov-14.271236_pt1 | contig 35843 bp, 39 predicted proteins | sample MGYA00380160_ERZ1026860 | MGnify/ENA primary metagenome ERZ1026860 (study PRJEB33269, sample SAMEA4719796) | human gut metagenome | biome: human-associated habitat; feature: organic feature; material: feces | place: Cameroon | collected 2013-10 ... | reverse complement strand
GCTAAATTGCGCTGATTTTAGACATTAGAAGATAATTATTACAACTAATACATTATTAAAGTTCATTATGAAAAAGTTTTTCATGTTTTTGGCAGTTGCCGGCCTGATGGCTTTCTCTGCCAATGTAGCTTCCGCTCAGGAGGATTCAGTTCCGGTGGCTTCAGAGGTTACCAGCCTTGCTGATCTCACCGCCGCCCAGCCAGAGGTTCCGCTTCACCAGGCCCTCAAGACCAAGTTCATCGAAGGTGGTCCTGAGTTCATGTCGCTGATCATCCTCTGCCTTATCCTCGGACTTGCTCTCTCCATCGAGCGTATCCTTTATCTCACATTCTCAAAGACCAACACCAAGAAGCTTCTCGCTGACGTAGAGAAGGCTCTTGAGAACGGAGGCGTAGAGGCAGCCAAGGACGTATGCCGCAACACCCGCGGACCTGTGGCCAGCATCTTCTATCAGGGACTCCTCCACTACGACCAGGGAATCGATGTCGTTGAGAAGACCGTCGTATCTTACGGCTCAGTACAGATGAGCGAAATGGAGAACGGACTTTCTTGGATTTCCCTCTTCATCGCCATCGCTCCGTCTCTCGGATTCCTCGGAACCGTTATCGGTATGATCCAGGCCTTCGACGCCATCCAGGCTGCAGGTGACATCTCACCTAACGTCGTTGCCGGCGGTATGAAGGTCGCCCTTATCACCACCGTAGGCGGTTTGATCGTTGCGATGATTCTTCAGGTATTCTACAACTACATCCTTTCCAAGATTGACAACATCACCATTGAAATGGAGGATTCTTCAATCTCTCTCGTGGATGTACTCACGAAATACGCCCAGAAGAAATAATTTTGCAAACAGACAATCATGAAACTCAATAAATTGTTCAAATGGTGCTTGGTGGTGCTCATCGTCATCAGTGCCGCGCTCATCGTTTGGGGCTTCTCCGCAGGCTTCACGACCAACGACGGGCAGGCCACTGACGTGCTGATCTACTGGGCATACGTCATGGTCGCCCTGGGCCTCTTGTCCTGGGTCGTACTGGGCGGTATCATGAGCGTCAAAGCCAACCCGAAGTCTCTCATCAAGGGAGGTATCGTGCTGGCCGGACTCGCCGTGATCGTCCTCGTGGCGTATTTCCTGGCACCTGCACACCCGGCATTCGGCAGGGAGGGGCAAGACGCCGTCTCCACGCTCAAGCTTACTGATACTATGCTCAACCTCACGTATTTCGCAGGTGTGGCCGCAATCGTTGCCATCATCGCCGGTGAAATCCGTCTGGCTATCAACAATAGGAAATAATCATTATGTCCAGCAAGAAAACACCTGCAATCAATTCAAGTTCTACCGCGGACATCGCCTTCCTGCTCCTGTGCTACTTCCTGATGACAACCACCATGGGTACACAGACAGGTCTGGCCCGTCGTCTGCCTCCTATGCCTGCTGAGAACCAGAAGGCCCAGGACCAGAAAGTGAACCGCCGCAACATCATCGTTGTGAGGATCAACTCTGCGGATAGGATTTTTGCCGGAGGTGACGTTCTTGATGTGAGTCAGGTCAAGGATAAAGTCAAGAACTTCCTGACCAACCCTCTGAATGACCCTTCTCTTCCGGAGAAGGAGATGAAGGAAATCGAGGGACTCGGTACATATCCTGTGTCCAAGGGCGTAATCTCCCTTCAGAATGACCGCGGTACCAGCTACCGCGCGTACATCGCAGTTCAGAATGAGCTGATGAAGGCAGTCAACGAACTTCGTGACGAATTCTCACAGAGCCACTACGGATGCAAGTTCATAGCGCTCGATGAGGAGAAGCAGGATATCGTGAAGAAAGCCGTTCCTTCCAACATTTCAGAGGCGGAACCTAAGGATATTGGTAAAAGAAGATAAAGGAGGACCCAACTATGTCAATGTTTAAGAAAGACGGGCAGAAAGACGTTCCCGCAATTTCGTCAAGTTCGCTCTCCGATATCGTATTCATGCTTCTGTTCTTCTTCATGGTCACCACGCAGCTGCGTGAGACCGAGAACAAGGTGATGGTCAATATCCCTCAGGCTTCTGAAGTCACAAAGCTCGTGAGAAAGGACCTCAACTCATACATCAATATCGGAACCCCTATCAAGTCTCTCCAGTCTCAGTACGGTACTGAAGCCCGTATCCAGCTGAATGATTCATTCAGGACCACAGCTGAGATTCGCGACTTCGTGGCCGCTGAGCGTGACTCCAAGAGTGAGGCTGACCGTCAGTTCATGACCATCAGCATCAGAGCTGACCAGGATGTCAGAATGGGTATCGTAACCGATGTGAAGCAGGAGCTCAGAAGGTGCTCCGCCCTGAGGATTATGTACTCTGCAAGGAAGCCGTCAGAATAATCATCTGCGGCCTAACGATAGAAGCAGCCCCCTTCGTTGAGGGCTGCTTTTTTAAAAATTATTGAGAAGCAAGAAGATGGAATTACTTCGCACCAAAGTCAAGGACCTGCTCACGATGCCGGCAGGTCAGGATGTCCTTGCAAAAGGATGGGTAAGGACAAAGAGAGGAAACAAGGAAATAGCGTTCATAGCCCTCAACGACGGCTCCACGATCAAGAATGTGCAGATAGTCGTCGACAAGAATCCTGAGACGGAGCCGCTGCTGTCAAAAATAAGCACCGGCGCCTGCATAGGTGTGGAGGGAAAACTCGTGGAATCCGTGGGCAGCGGCCAGTCCGTGGAGATAAAGGCCGGCAAGATAGTCATATACGGGGAATGCGACCCGATGCGCTACCCGCTCCAGAAGAAGGACACCTCCCTGGAATATCTGAGGACAGTCGCGCACATGCGTCCGAGGACCAACACCTTCGGGGCCGTGCTCCGTCTCAGGAGCCAGATGGCCTTCGCTATCCACGACTATTTCCATTCCAAGGGCTTCGTGTACCTCAACACCCCTCTCATCACCGCCGCCGATGCGGAGGGCGCAGGACAGATGTTCCAGGTCACTACGCTCGACCTGAACAATGTCCCTAAAAACAAGAAAGGCGAGCCGGACTACAGCAAGGATTTCTTCGGCAAGCAGACCAGCCTCACCGTCAGCGGACAGCTTGAAGGCGAGCTGGGAGCTACGGCGCTCGGAGAGATCTACACCTTCGGGCCGACATTCCGCGCCGAGAACTCAAACACCCCGAGACACCTCGCGGAATTCTGGATGATCGAGCCGGAAATGGCATTCTATGACATCAAGGACAACATGGACCTCGCCGAGGACTTCATCAAGCACCTTGTCAAGTATGCCCTTGACCACTGCATGGATGACATCCAGTTCCTCAATGACCGCTATGACCCTGAACTCATAGACCGGCTCAAGAGCGTGATCGGCACTGAATTCGTCCGCCTCGAATACACGGAAGGCATCAAGATCCTCGAGCAGGCTGTCGCTGACGGCGTACAGTTCGACTACCCTGTCTATTGGGGCGTAGACCTGCAGAGCGAACACGAGAGGTATCTCGTAGAGAAGCACTTCCGCAAACCGGTCATCCTCACAGGCTATCCTAAGGACATCAAGGCCTTCTACATGAAGCAGAACGAGGACGGCAAGACTGTCCGGGCGATGGACGTGCTCTTCCCTAAGATCGGGGAGATCATAGGAGGCTCCGAGAGGGAATCCGACCTGCAGAAGCTCGAAAACCGTATCAGCGAGCTGAAGATGAGCCGCCGCACACTCGAGTGGTACATCGACACCCGCCGCTTCGGAAGCTGCCCTCACAGCGGCTTCGGGCTCGGTTTCGAGAGGTTGCTGCTCTTCATCACCGGAATGGCCAACATCCGCGACGTCATCCCGTTCCCGCGCACTCCTAAAAACGCAGAATACTAGCCCTATGCTCGTGATCGGAATAGCCGGAGGATCAGGTTCCGGCAAGACCACGGTGGTCAAGGCCATCACCGAGAAACTCAAGAACGAGAAAGTGGTGGTAATCCCGCAGGATTCCTACTACAAAGACTCCAGCGACCTCACCGACGAGGAGAAAAGAGCCTACAACTTCGACCACCCCAACGCCATTGACTGGGATCTCCTCTGCAAGCAGCTCGCGGAACTCAAGAAAGGCAAGAGCATCAGGCAGCCGGTGTACTCGTACATCTCCTGCTCCCGCTCCAAGACGGAGACCGTCCTGGTCGAGCCGGGAGACGTGATCATCATAGAGGGAATCCTCATCTTCACCTGTGAAGAGCTGCGCAAGCAGCTGGATGTCAAGATTTTCGTGGATGCCGATGACGACGACAGGCTCATGAGGGTCATGGCGCGCGACATCACGGAGCGCGGCAAGGATGTGCGCTGGGTGATAGAACGCTACTCGCGCACCGTCAAGCCTATGTATCTCCAGTTCATAGAGCCGAGCAAGCGCTATGCTGACATCGTCATCCCGCAGGGAGGACACAACAAGGTCGCGGTTGACATCATCACCAACACCATCGAGAAGTCCCTCAAGGAAGAAAAGAAGGACAAAAAGTGAAATTCAAGCAGATACCGGAGGAAGACAAGGCAGGACTGTATCTCACCGTGATAATCCATCTCGCGGCGGTGATAGTCCTGCTCCTCTCCGGCATCGGCTACTCCCTGCACCACGAGAACAGTTTCGTGATCGACTTCAGCCACCAGGCGGAAATCGAAAAGATGCAACGGGAGATCGACCGCCTGCAGAAAGAGGCGGAATTCAAAGAGAGCGTAAGCGAGAAGCTCCAGAAGATGCTCGCCGACAACGGCGTCAGCGGAGGAGGCTCCGAAATCAAGAATGTCGCCGTCAACCGCGATGCGCTCAAGGATGACAGGGGCACCAATGCCGAGGAACTCTACAAAGAAGCTGAAAGGCTCCGGCAGGAACTCAGCAACGGATATGAAATCCCGGACGAGGATCACGCCACCATCACCCGGAAAGACCAGCCCAAAGCTCAGAACAAAGCCCAGAGCTACAGCGGGCCGTCGGTAGTCTCCTACGAACTGGAAGGGCGCAAGGCCAGCAGCCTGCCGATTCCGGCCTACCGCTGCATGGGAGGAGGCCAGGTCAAGGTGCTGATAACGGTCAACCCGAGAGGCGAAGTGCTCACCGCGAAGATAGACGAGTCCGCATCATCCGAAGACCGCTGCCTCAGATCCTTCGCCATAAGGGCTGCAAGACTCTCGAAATTCTCCATAAAACAAGATGCCGCCCCGAAACAGAGCGGCAACATAATCTACGAATTCATCGCCCAATAAGGGACTCTACCTGCCCATATTGAGGAACATCACATCCCCTTCGCAAAGGACAGTCCTGCCGTTGGGGATGATGCTCGCTGAGCCCCTCTTTATCAGCACCACCTGATTGTGCCCGGACTCGCTGTATTCCTTGATTGTCATGCCGGCAAGATGGCTGGACTTTGAGACCTCCTGCTCCACAAGACGGAAGCTGGCATCGCTCCGGAAAGCCTTGGTGCACATAATCACGCTGTCGCCCTCGTGAAGCACGGTGTTGCCGCGCGGGACCACGGATGTCCCGTCCGGACGCACAAGCATACAGAAGAGGATATCCCTCGGCAGCCCCATGTCCTTGATGCAGGCACCCTTCCACGGGTTGTCTTCAGATATCATTATCTTGCTGAAATACAGGTCCGTCTCCTCCGAGAAATCATTGAATGTCTTCATCACATCGGCATCATCGTCAAGCTGGCCCAGTTTCTTGGCGACCAGCGGAAGCAGAAAGCCCTGGAGAGAAATCGAGAGCAGCACGATGCAGAACACCACATTGAGAATGTCATTCTGCAGGACATCGTTACCCACCGTCGCGAAGATCGCGAACACGATGGATGCGGCTCCCCTCAACCCGACGAAAGATATGAGCGCCTGCTGCTTGAATCCGTACTTGCGGAACGGGGCCAGAATGGCACTGACAGCCACAGGACGCGCCACCAGAAGCATGAACAGGAATATCCCAAGCGCGGGGAGTATCACCTTGTGCATCATGGCCGGACGGGCAAGCATGCCGAGCATGAAGAAGATGAGCACCTGCATGAGGCCGGTAACCCCGTCAAAGAAACTCACCAGGTTGCGCTTCCCGTGGAAGTTGGCGTTGCCGAGCATTATGCCCACAAGATATGCGCTCAGGTAGCCGTTGCCGCCAACAAGCGACGGGATCGAATACGACAGCAGCGCGATCGCCAATATGAAAAGGGAGTCAAAGCCGGAAGTAGGGAACTTTATGCGCTTGAGCGCCCAGATGCCGGCCTTGGCTATCAGGATGCCGAAGCCCGCACCGAAAGCCAGCTGGGAGAAGAGCATCCAGGCCACTTTCCCGACGCTCGTGCCGCCTCCCGTCATTATGGAAAGCATGATGATAGTGAGCATATATGAGCACGGGTCATTGGAACCGCTCTCTATCTCAAGCATCGGTGCCGAGTTGTTCTTCAGGCCGAGTTTGCGTGAACGGAGTATGGAGAACACGGAAGCGGCATCAGTGGAACTGACCACAGAACCCATGAGGAGACTCTCCACCCAGCCCCATCCCAGTGCGAAATGGCAGAAAAGCCCGGTAAGCCCGGCTGTCAGGAACACGCCGAAACTGGCCAGCAGACCCGCAGGGAGAGCTACGCAGCGGGCGGACTCCCAACGGGTTCCGAAGCCGCCATAGAACATTATGAATATGAGCGCGACCGTACAGATGTTTTCCGCGAACGAGTAGTCCTCGAAGTGTACGGGGAAAAGGCCGTTGTTGCCGAAGACGATGCCGAGCAGGATGAACGCCAGCAGGACTGGCATCCCGATTTTGAGCGAGGCGTTGTTGAGCAGGACACAGGTGATGATTATCACCGCCATCAGGCATATAAGAGCGGTCATTTGAACAGTGTTTTAGTTGCGCATTGCTTCCTTGAATGTATTGTCCGTCTGGAGGAAAAGATGATAGTAGGCATTGTCCCCGAGTTGGGAGTAGCGGCCCACGAGAGCACGGACCTGCGTCATCATGTAGCGTCTCTCCACTTCCCATTCTCCCGCTTTGGGAGCCAACCCGTCCTTGGTCTTCGCGAAGTCGAGGAAGCGCTTATCAGTGACGGCGCTGTCCAGATATTTCAGCAGGTTTCCGTAATCGTCAATGGCCGAGAGCTCGGCGCCGTGCGCGTCGAAGAAAGCCGAGGCGAAACGCATGGCGGTTGCCTTGCGGTTGCAGGCCACATAGAACTGCCCGGCACGCGTGGTGTCTGCCGGGACGAAGATGTCCGGAAGTATGCCCCCGTTCTCCACCTTCATGCTGTCGGCGGTCACCATCTCGCCCTCGTCATAGCGGCGGTAGATCTCATAGTCGTAATCTTCCGAGTAGGGCTTCTGGATGCATCGTCCGGAAGGAGTGTAGAACCGGGCCACCGTGATGCGCATTCCGGAACCGTCGGTAAAGTAGAACGGCTCCTGGACAAGTCCCTTCCCGAATGAGCGGCGCCCAACGATGGTAGCCCTGCCGTTGTCCTGCAGCGCCCCGGCGAGAATCTCGCTTGAAGACGCCGTGCCCTCATTGATCAGGAGCCTGAGGCGTATGTCCTTCATCATCCCGTGCCCGTCGGCCTTGAAGTCCTGGCGCTTGCGGTGCGCCCCCTCCATATATACAATCTGGTCGTCCTTCTGAAGGAACATGTTGGAGAGGCTCAGAGCCTGGTCCAGGAAACCGCCGGTGTTGTCCCTCAGATCCATGACAAGGCTCGTCATCCCGGAGGCTAGCAGACGGGCGGCGGCCTCTGACACTTCCCTGTCCGATGTGCGGGAGAACTTGGAGAGCCTGATATACCCGGTGGTGTCGTCCACCATGAACGCCGCGTCCACGGAATGCGTCGGAATCTTGCCCCTCGTGATTTCGAAAGGGATGTCCTCCCCGCCCCGGCGCACGGTCAGTCTGACCTTGGAGCCGGCACGGCCCTTGATGCGGCGGACCATGCTGTCCTGCGGGAACTTCACGCCGGCGATATTGGTCGAATCGACCTTGAGGAGCCTGTCCCCCGGACGGAGTCCGATTTTCTCGGACGGCCCACCGGGAATCACCTCTATCACCACTGCCGTGTCATTAGGGACATTGAACTGTATCCCGATGCCGTCGAAGTTGCCGGCAAGGCTTTCTTCCGTGGATTCCAGAGTCTGCGGCAGCATATATACGGAATGAGGGTCCAGCGCCGAGAGGGCGGCTGCGGCCACCTCATCCGTCACTTTCTTGTGGTCGATGTTGTCCACATAGTTCTCGTCTATGCACTTGAGCACCAGGTTGACTTTCCTCCAGTCCGCGCCGCCCGCATCCAGACGGTGAGACCTCCTGGAGACGCTCTGCACGGTAAGCGCCCCGAGCACCCCCACTGTCACCCCGAGCAGCGCCACGATTATCGATGATGCGTTCTTCATTTTCTCAATCTACTTTTTCCACTTCTATACCGGCCTTGCGGAGGAGGTCAACCCCGTCCGTAAGCCTGTATTCATCCTTGTATACCACGCGCTTGATTCCGGCCTGGATGATGAGTTTGGAGCATTCTATGCATGGGGACGCCGTCACATAGAGGGTCGCCCCGTCAGAACTGTTGCCGGACTTGGCGACCTTCGTGATGGCGTTGGCCTCCGCGTGGAGCACATACGGCTTCGTGACACCGTTCTCATCCTCGCACACATTCTCAAATCCGGAAGGCGTGCCGTTGTAGCCGTCGGATATGATCATCCTGTCTTTCACTATCAACGCCCCGACCTGGCGGCGCTTGCAGTAGGAATTGCCGGCCCAGATGCCGGCCATCGCTATATATTTCTCGTCAAACTTGTTCATTAAACTTTATTTTATGCGGATTCTCTGTCAGGGTTTTTCTGGATTTTGAGAAAGCCAGGGAAAACAACCTCTTACTTGTCGCGTTGATAAAGGTAACGTTTGATGCTCTTCTTCGGCGTGCGCTCGAAATCTTCCGGCAGGAATTCAAGCTTGCGGATCTGGGCATAGGCCGGCAGGAGCTTGTTGATCTCCGGCAGCCCGTCCGTCAGACGCGCCTCCAGCTCCTCCCCGCTCATTCCGTCCATCTCGGCCTGGTGGTAGTCCGGATATATCAGCGCCATAAGTCCGGCCTTGTCCTCGACCACGAGGGACTCGATCACATAAGTCACATTGTTGATGACAGCCTCAAGTTCCTCAGGGTATATGTTCTGGCCGGACGGGCCGAGCACCATGCACTTGGAGCGGCCCCTGAGATAGAGGTAGCCGTCGTTGTCGATCACCCCTATGTCCCCTGTCTTGAACCAGTTGTCGTTGGTGAACGCGGCACGGGTGGCCTCTTTGTTCTTGTAATAGCCGAGGAACACATTGTCCCCCTTGACCTGCACCTCGCCCGGCTCTTTGTGCGGGTTCTTGGAGTCGATGCGGATCTGGCAGCCGTCAATGGCGACACCGCAGGAGCCCTTGCGGGCCCTCCACCATTTGGAGTAGGTGATCAGCGGCGCGCACTCCGTCATGCCGTAACCCACGGTGAACGGGAAGTGGATCTTGCGCATGAACTTCTCGACCTCGGGGTTGAACGCCGCCCCGCCGAGGATGACTTCCTCAAAGCGTCCGCCGAACGCATCAATCATGGCGTTGCGTATCTTCTTGAGGACGAACTGGTCCAGGATCGGTATGCGCATGAATGCCTTGTTGCGGTCCACCACGGGCTTTATCTGGCTCTTGTAGAGTTTCTCGATGATGAGGGGCACGGCGATGATGACATCAGGATGAATCTCCGAGAACGCCTTCATGATCACCTTAGGGCTCGGCGTGCGGGTGAGGAAGTGCACATGCGCACCGATGGTCATCTCGAAGAGGAACTCGAACATCATGCCGTACATGTGCGCCGACGGCAGCATGGCCACCACCTCTGACTCGCAGTTCATCTGCGGCTCGGCGACATTGGCGGCAAACCACATGTTGCACCAGAGCGCCCGGTAAGGGATCATCACGCCCTTGGAGAAGCCGGAGGTCCCGGAGGTATAGTTGATGAGAGCAAGCTCATCCGGCTTATCCTCCACATAGCATACATCCTCCGGAGTGAAGCCGGACGGATACAGCTTCTGAAATGTATTCGCAAGGTTCTCCCTGACTTCCACGCAGTTTGCGCTTCTGGAGTAGATGAAGTTCAGGGTGTTCATCTGGACTATGACCTCGAGTCCGGGCATCTCGCTCTCGGAGAGGCCTTCCCAGATCACCTCGTCCACAAAGAACACCTTGGCCTCGGAGTGATTGACCAGATAATGTATGTTCTCCGGCTTGAACTCGTGCAGAATTGGCACGGGCACAGCACCGTATGTCATTGAAGCGAGGAAGCATACGCCCCAGTTCGCCTGATTGCGCGAGCACAAGGCCACCTTGTCGCCCTTCTTGAGCCCGCACTGCTCGAACGCTATCTGCAGGTAGCGGATGCGCTCCGCAAGGTCCTTGTACCTCAGGGTCGCGCCCTGGTAGTTGGAGAGGGCGTCGCGGTCCCAGTTCTCCTTGATGCTCTTCTCTATAAGTTTGTTTACAGACTTGAATTCCATAATTTCATTCCTTTCTTGCCCCAGGCGAAAAAGCGCCCGGCATGATATAACACAAAATGGCTGCCCCGGCCGGGCCAGCCGCTATCTTTCTTCAATTCTCTGCGTCCCGTCAGTTCTTCCACGGCCTCCCTGCTGCCAATGGCATACCAGCCGCACACTGTGCCGCGGCAGGAGTCATCCGGCAAGGCGAAAGCCTCCCCGTACAGCACCGGGACGAAGCCCCGGTAAGGATTGTCCCCTACCTCAATGGTTCGAGGCGCCTTCCGCGGACGGAGCAGAACCGCCGCCTTGCCGTCCCACCTGACAAGCGCGACCTCGGCCGGATCCGTCTCCTTCTCCCATTTCAGAGGGTCCTTGCCGGAAGCGGACTCAAGTGCCGAGAGACGACGCCGGTAGGCTGTCATCTTGACTGAGGCGTCGACATATTGCTCATAGGCTTCGCGGAACTGCGGCTGCGGGAGAGGGAGCGCCAGGGCAAGCTCCACACTGTCCGGGAGCACCTCGCCCAGGCGGCTCTTCGCAAACGGGAGCGATGCCAGCGCATTGACAAAATACAGGTCCGACTCCCCCTGCACCGTACTGACCCGATATGCCTCCCCGCCTTCCGGGGAGAGTACCGTCCAGTCTGCCGCCTTGTGGAGGAACGCCGCGAGCGTCCGCTGCGGGAACGCCCCTCCGAGGAACCCCTTCGGGATGAGGCGCTGCGCTCCGGAGTTGCGCAGTATCGTGAAGTTCTCCCCCTCCGTCAGGGCAGCCGCGTCAGGAAAGCCAGGAGCGTCAAGCACAGAGCTGCCCCTGCCTATATGGCGTTTGAGCGCCGTCATCTGCGACTCGGATGTGGTGAAAGTCAGGAAGCCCTGCCGCCCGACAGAACGGTCGGGAGCGAAATATGCCGCATAGATCCCTTTCCGCCGGGCATCCCGGAGGGCGGCGGTCACGACCATGGATGAATCCTCCTGCCCCGTACCTATCGCCAGAGACGGCACCAGCGAACCGCTGTAGCTCATCGAAAGCACGGCGGGCGAGGTGCGGAACGCCTTGAGATCCAAACTCCTGAGCCTGTCGGTGGAGTCCAGGCGCCCAAGCGCCGCCCCGCTCTCCGAGACGCAGCATACGGCAAGCGCATCAGAAGGGACTGCATACAGCATATCCGGGAGTTCCCCGGGGTCGCGCATCCCTCCACCAGCCCCGCCACAGCCCGTCAGAAGCACGGCGAATGCCATATATATGGATATCAGACATCTTTTGTACATATCTTACAAAGATAACAATTATTTGAATTATGTTTTTTTCAAGAAATCCGTAACTTTGCGTGTTTAATAAGCGGCAGATTTATTTTTAGTAAGCGGCCAAAACAAGTTGCCGCGGACTTAGCTGAAGAGAATTATGCAGGAAATACGAAACATAGCGATCATCGCCCATGTCGACCACGGCAAGACCACACTCGTCGACAGAATGATTTATCAGGCAAACCTTGTACGCCAGCCGGAAAATCTCGGGCAGCTGATCCTGGACAACAATGACATTGAGCGCGAGCGCGGCATCACCATCCTCGCCAAGAATGTGTCCGTCATCTACAAAGGCGTCAAAATCAATATTATAGACACTCCGGGACATAGCGATTTCGGTGGAGAGGTCGAGCGTGTGCTCAACATGGCCGACGGCGTGCTGCTGCTCGTGGACGCGTTTGAGGGCTGCATGCCGCAGACACGATTCGTGCTCCAGAAGGCTCTTCAGCTCGGCAAAAAGCCCATAGTGGTCATCAACAAGGTAGACAAGCCGAACTGCCGCCCCGACGAGGTGCAGGAAGAGGTGTTCGACCTGATGTGCAACCTCAACGCCACTGACGAACAGCTCGACTTCGCTACCGTCTACGGCTCGGCCAAGCAGGGCTGGATGTCTCTCGACTGGAAGAACCCGTCTTCGGACATCACCCCGCTCCTCGACACGATACTCAAGGAAATCCCGGCGCCGGCGGTTGTTGAAGGAACGCCGCAGATGCTCATCACATCACTTGAATACTCCCCTTATGTGGGGCGCATCGCCATAGGAAGAATCTCCCGCGGCAGCCTCCACACAGGCCAGCCCATCAGCCTCTGCAAGCGCTACGACGTCATCCAGAAGCAGAAAATCAAGCAGCTCATGGTCTTCGAGGGCCTCGGCAAGGCCAATGTCGACGAGGTGAACTGTGGTGACATCTGCGCCGTTGTCGGTCTGGACGGGTTCGAGATCGGGGACACCATCGCGGACTTCGAGCACCCTGAAGCGCTCGCCCCTATCGCCATCGACGAGCCTACGATGAGCATGCTCTTCACCATCAACAACTCCCCGTTCTTCGGGAAGGACGGCAAGTTCGTGACCTCAAGGCATCTTAAGGAAAGGCTCGAAAAAGAACTTGAGAAAAACCTCGCCCTGCGCGTCAAGCCGGGACTGACTGCGGACTCGTTCATCGTCTACGGACGAGGCGTGCTCCATCTCTCAGTGCTCATCGAGACCATGCGCCGCGAGGGTTTCGAGCTTCAGGTCGGCCAGCCTAAAGTGCTCGACAAGACAATCGGAGGCCAGAGATGCGAGCCTATCGAGGAACTCTCCATCGAGGTGCCGGAGCAGTTCGTGGGAGCGGCCATCGAGATCGCGACCCGCCGCAAGGGAGCGCTCATACATATGGAGCCGCGCGGAGACCGCACCCTGCTCGAATTTGAGATTCCGACCCGAGGCCTCATGGGGCTTCGTTCCAACCTGCTGACAGCAAGCCAGGGAGAAGCCATAGTGGCGCACCGCTTCAAGGAGTACCAGCCGTTCAAGGGTGAAATAGAGCGCCGCAACAACGGCTCGCTCGTCTCCCTGGAGACAGGCCAGGCCATAGCCTACTCCATGAACAAGCTGCTCGACAGGGGCCGCTTCTTCGTGGAGCCTGGAGAAGACATCTATGCCGGAGAGGTGATCGGAGAGCACACCCGTGAGCGCGACCTCAATATCAACATCTGCAAGACGAAGAAGCTCACCAACGTCCGCGCCGCCGGCTCGGACGAGAAGATTGTGCTGCCACCGGCCATCAAGTTCTCCCTAGAGGAGGCACTCGAATACATCCAGGAGGACGAACTCGTGGAAGTGACCCCTCATTTCATGAGAATCCGCAAGATTTTGCTTGATCCGATCGCCAGAAAAAGAAATAGCGACAACGAAGATTGATAATCGTAAAAAAATTGTTAACTTTGCAACCCTTTGTAGTCAGTCTGCCCGATTTGGGTGGCGGCCCGAAGCTCTTTGAGTGGAGAGCCGGACATGAGTTCTTTGAATCTTTCGGCAACACCGAAATCCTCGATGCGGACATCGTCGTGACCGCCAGGGTCTCCGACCGGGGGCTCACGGTCAAGGCGGATTGTGAGATACACGGCAGCGTGACCGTGGCCTGCGACAGATGCCTTGAGGATCTGGTGATACCTGTGGACGCCTCCTTCGAGGAGACCTACACACCCGAGTGCGGAGAACTGGATCTGGGTCAGGATGTATACGATTATGTCTGCATCTCGATTCCTCTCCAGAGAACCCATCCGGAAGGAGAATGCAATGTCGAGACTACGAAGTATTTGTGTGAATAAATATTTAAAAGAATAAAAAATGGCACATCCGAAACACAAACTTTCAAAGCAGCGCAGGGACAAGCGTCGTACCCACGACTTCGCTCCGGTTCCTACACTTGCTACCTGCCCTAACTGCGGCGCTACAGTGATGTATCATCGTGTATGCCCGGAGTGCGGTTACTACAGAGGCCGTCAGATCATCGTCAAGAACGCTGAGTAAGACAGCGCCTCATGCGCGGTCCCTTAGTTCAACGGATAGAACGAAGGTTTCCTAAACCTTAAATACAGGTTCGATTCCTGTAGGGACTACAATCTGAAAGAGCCGACCTTTTCACAGGTCGGTTCTTTTTATGTTTTCGGTGAGGTCAAAATGGCTCCTGCCCGCATAGCATAAGAAGAGGATGACTAAATCCGTCTTCAGGCTTTAGTCACCCTCCTGCAAAAAGGATTTCCGTTGGTCGCTATTCAGCCCCTACGGTATAGCTCTCCCCATCGGTCATCTGCGCATCCTCTATCTCGACCCCGACGCCGTTGTCTTCCGATTTGTCAGAGATAGCAACAGTAATGGTAGTAAGTTTGTTGCGATAGAAGTCGAATGTCTTCGTGGCAATCGGCACGACAACCCCGTCTGCCTTGGTCCAAGTGAAAGCCACTACAATACTTTCCTTGTAGTTGTCGGTTGCCCAGGCCTCTCTCACCTTATTGAATGTGAAAATGTCCTGAATCTCGGCATTAGGAGAGGTAATGGTCATAGACGGAGCCCCCGTCATCGCGATAGCGAGACTGCCCTCTGTGAGATTCTCGGCCTTGACTTTCAGCCCGAACACCGTGCGTTTCATACTGATGGTCACCTTGCCTCCCTCGGATGGAATGTAACCAACGACCTCGCCATAGTAGCGAGTAATGTTTGGACGACTGAATATGTCATCTAGCTGCTTGAGGTAAGACTGGTTCGGGAGACCTGCCTTTGCCGTACAGAATGGCAAATCCGGCGGGCTATACCTTTACTTTCGCTAATTCTTCCAGCAGTGCCGGTCGATTAGGGAATTTCCTACGGTATTCGGCAACAACTTTTGAGGCCAACTCCTTTCCGGCGGGGCAGGTTCGTGCGAGTGTGTTCAACCGCCCGGCAAGCTCCTGATATGTTTTTCTATTCGCATTGCAGCCCAGGTAAACGGGAAAACTCTTTTCCAAACGGGCGACGAGATTCTTCTGTTGCTGAGGAGTAAACTCTTTTGCATATAGGGACAACGCACCAAGCAAATTGCATTTTGCATTAAGAAGATGATTGTAGAGACGGTCTGGCAGATGCTCTTCCCTAAAGATTTCTGCCAATGGAGACTCTGCCGAATAGCAAAGGTCCGGATTACTGGCGAGCATATTATCACGAAAAGCGGCCCATTTTTCTGGATTTACGAATTGTCTAGCTTTCTGATAGTATTTCAGCACTTGCTGACCACGTGCATCGGCGAACAACTCCATACACAACGATGCAGAAGCGGCCACGTCTCCTTTTGCTTCCAACATCTCAAGTTTGCGTTCCCGCCATTTGAGGGCCTGTCCATACATCTCCCGTTTCTTGGCCAGTTTAATCCCTTCGTCAACTGCCTTCATAGCCTTTTTTTCGTCCCCAATAGATTGCTGATAATCAATATACTTGACACGGAGTTCGTCAATCTGGGGATTCTCAAGAAAAAAGGCTTCCGCATCGTCATTCCGACCGAGATCCATTAGGAAATCCCAGATATCGCATGCCAGCGAACTCGTGCGCCATCCGTGTTCGTTCTTGAAATCACGCATCATAATGTCCAAATGCTCATCGTCTGTCAGGAGTTCACCACGGATAGAATCAATCAACTCTTGTAAATCGTACTCAGTATACTCAAGTATTTCGGAGCGGTGATACTTGTCAAGCCGGTCGCATGTTTCCAATTTCTGCCCTTTAGAAAGCAGGGGTGAAGCAAGCGCCTTCTCTATAAGTTCGAAGCACTCGTCCAGACACAAATCATCCGCATCCCAATCTTCGCGCTCGCGAAGCCAGTCCTCCTCGTATTGCCTGTCATCCATCTCAAGAATCAAGAATGCAGTCTCAATGGCAATGCCTGGATTCCCGGCATCAATCGTCATTTCTGCACGCGTTATGACCCTGCGCAAGTCTTTCCCAACTTCTTCCCAGTCCAGAAACTGCGGCTGACGATGCCAATCGTGCTCCCAGCGCGGGGTTTTCATGAAATGACGATAGCAGTGGGATATGTCAGTTTTATAGTCAAACTCTGCGGCTTTGGACGAAGGTACACCGAAACTACATTTTAATGCCTCGTACATTGTCGGGTGTGTCAAAGCATAGGTTTTGACAATAGTGCGCAAGTCCTCATCCGAGATGGAAGACAAGATCGTGTCTAAATACTGTTCTGAAATGTTTGTCATATTAGCAGGTTTCGCTATTATATACTCTGAGGTTTCTCGGAATATAGTTGTTCTATAACCCCCGCATTTCCCGGATTGCTTTCCCCGATATCGCCTTACCCATACTATTCCGCCCAGTCGTAGTTCAGATAGGGTATGGCGCCGTATTTCCCAAGATTGTAAAGATGGGTGTTTTCTGTTATTTTTGCAATAAAAGTGAGAAATTTCTCAAATTAGTGTCATTTTGCGCAATTTGGCGAGATGGTTACATTTATGTTTTCGATTCCTATAGGGACGACAAAAGGCATCGCACCACCGCGGCGCTCGAAGTGAAAGCACTGCGCTGGATAGATCACTACGGCGGTCAGCAGACATTCGACTTCTGTTTTTCCACATGATTAGAGGGCTATTTTTTGATTTTTGGTCGAAAACTTGCAGGATCCAGGAAAAAATGCAATATTTGCGGCGAGTTCATTCCTCACCTGAGGAAAGGAAATCGAAGGACGCAAGCCTTGATGCTATGCGCCCTTTGCTTTTAATAGAGGGTCGGCAATCGCCGGCTCCACTTCTTTTTGATTTTGTCACGCTTGGCATCCTTTCCTTCAACATAGTATGCCGTCAGCAGGAAATAGTCTCCGGCCTTAATCTTTGGCTCCAGAACGATGACGTACCTTTCATCCTCGTCATAAATGTAGGTCCGGATGCCTTCCGGCTCCTCTACGCTAAACACAAGCACCCTGTCCGTCTTGCGTTCTTCCAAATGATGCCGAATCCAGTGGAGGCGCTGGGAACGCTTGATGTCGAACTCCCGATGGCGGGTGTCCTTGTCCACAATAGAAATCACTGTGGTAAGGTGCGTGAACAGGCGGTCCATATAGTCTTGGCCTTCGGCCGGAGTCGGTTTTACCTTCTTTGTGCGAAAAGCCATGTTGGGATTATTGGTAAAATCTCGGTCAAATACGCCGCGAAGCGATTTCGTCCGCTGTGCCTCAGGAAGCGATGCCAAATCCAGCAGCTCGTTATATACTTTCAACAGATTGGTGGGCATGGCTACTTGAGTTCGATGAAGAAAAGGTTCATTTTGTCGGAATAGTTGGTCTTGCTCAAATCTGGCAGGTGGGCATGCCGCTTGATTCTGTCAATTATCTGGACTTTAGCCGGATTCAGCTTCTGCTCATCATTTACGTTGTAGGAGATGGCTCCCATCAGAAAATCGGCGAGCTGGAGGAGAAGGCTTTCTTCTGAACGAATGTTCTGGACATTGCGGAAAACGCCGAACTTGACATTGAGAATCTCTTTCAGACGACAAACCTTGATGGCGCTGAGGGTGTCCTTAATATCCAGATAGACATTGTAGTGGTTCAGCGTATCTATCTGATAATTAAGAAGCTGGTAATACATGCGGTAATAAAAGTCATCGTATGAGTATCCAAAGGCCTCATTCCGGATCTGTTCCTTCTCAATGCCGATGGCGCGGAAACGGAGGTCGGTATCGAAGAAGTAATCGACAAGGTCAAGATAGAACTTCACTTTGGAGATGGACACGTTGGACCACTTGATTTCCGCGTAAAAGTTGTGCTTCTTCTTCAACTCATTGATACGCCGGGTATGGCGCTTCACTTGGGGATAGGCGCAATTGATCGAGCCCAGAAACATGAAGCGCTTGTGGTCGTGCTGGATGTGGCAGCTTTCGTCGCAGTATATGTTGAAGGTCTTGCTCATGGCAATTCATTTTGGTCCGTAGACAAAGTTAACAATCTTTTTCTCAACAAACACCCATACCATTCGATGTATATTTATCGGATTCAGGTAGACTCGGTCTCCCCTTCTCGAGGACTACAAAAAAGATTGCTACAATGCTGATAGTCAACATTGTAGCAATCTCTGACAGTGCGCGGGATGAGAGTCGAACTCACACGTCGCAATTGACACTAGCTCCTGAAACTAGCGCGTCTACCATTTCGCCACCCGCGCTCGGTAATGGAGTGCAAATATACAAACTTTTTTCAGAATATATACGACAATGCGAGCATTATGTCCGACGGCAAGATGAAAAATCGCCGTCCTTCGTCAATTTTCCGTCCGCAGGTCGGACAGGAGTAGGTTTTGTATATGTCATAACCGGACCAGACTCCGGCCCCTATGTCGATGTTGAACTTCGGGGACAGCATGTAGGTGTAGCCCACGGCCAGGCTTCCCCCGAAACGGTCACCTTCAGAAGTCATGCGGGCCGCGGCCGAGGACAACCCGCCTTCATTGTATTCCTGATACCGCACGGCGCCGGACAACCACCAGCCCGAGAATATGTGCCATGGCCAGTATCTCGCTCCGGCACTTACGGAGCGCTGCCGTTTCTGGACCGTCCTGTCGCTGTCAGGATTGTAAGTGAAGGGATTGTACTTGGCCCCGGCCACAAGGCTCCAGTGCCTTGTTATGCCATAAGAAGCCTCGAGGTTCAGCGTGCCGAGGTCCGCATAGTCTGCCAGATTCGTGGAAACCGCAAACTCCTGCGCCCCGGCGCAATGCGGCAGGACGGCCAGCGCGAGGATGATGATGCTCTGTCTGATGTTTTTCATTGCAATGCTTTCTAATTATATCGGCTGAACGCCAGGTTGACGGATGATTTTGACTGCGGATAGAGGCTGGTGAGCTTTTTGCGCAGCTTGTCCCTGTCGGCGATGTCGGATGTGAGGGCGGCGAAAATCTTGTGCCGCGTCATCCCCCGCTCGTCAAGATACATGAATATCTGCGGGTAGAACCAGTAGCCGGTTCCATAAAGCCGCTCGTTATCGGGGTAACGCTCATTGTGCATCACCGTCTGCACATAATAGGCCCACATCTCCCCCACCTCACAATATCCGAAGTCCTCCTCGGTTCCGACGCCGTAAGTCACGAATCCGGACGACACGAAAGATGTCAGAATGTATTTGGCGTAACGGTTCCAATAATCCTTGCCGACCTGCATGAAATGGCTCGCGTGGGCAAGTTCGTGGACCGTGCGGGAATATATCTCTTCATAGGTGGCCGCGTCCTTGAGCCCGAGAGCGATGTCCGGCAGGAACACCTTCAGCAAGAATGTGTATTCACCCAGGAACTTCGCAAGAGCGCTCCCGTCGATAATCGCCCCCTGCTGCATCATCAGCGCGCTGCTCCAGCTGAGATTCCGGAACAGCCAGATGCGCAGATTGCCCGGAGGAGTTTTGATTGACTTGCTCGTGCCCTTGCACTGCTCATAATAGTCGTATGCGGCATTGTTGACGACACAACGGGAGAAGAGCCTGCGGTCGGAATCTGAAGTGACATTGAGATCCACGCCATGCGGAGAGTGCTTCCCGAGAGTGGAAAAAGACGCCGGGCAGAGCAGCAGGTTGAATCCTATCCCGAATCCCAGCCTGTTCTTGAACACCAGCCTGTAACGCGGATTCGAGCGGAAAGAACGGGTCATCTGATAATAGCCGTCCTTATCCGTATAGGCATGGGCGAACTTCACGAAGCAGTTGCAGGAGACTTTGACTCCCTTGACCCCGAAAGGCTCGTCCCCAAGCGCGGAATCCACTATAGTTATCCGCCCGGAAGGAGTCCCCGAATCATCAGCCCGCGTCCCGTCCTGAAGCATGTCGCCGTTGCCCGTCAGCCGGAAAGCCTCACGTTCAACCTCCGCCCAGTCAATCCCGTCCGACTTGGTCGACGGGTCGTGTTCGGAGATATAGCATTGCTCCAGCAGCTCATGCCTTATATGGGGCGGGAACTTGAAATCCTTGTCCACCACGGCATACTGCCAGGTAATCTTGTCCTCGGCGATATCCGGGTCATGATAGTAGTCTCCCTCCCTGACAATACGGTAATCGACAGGGTGGTCCACGAGCATAAGACCGGAGGCCACAAGCTCATCATACTCATCCTCCCCCGAAGGGAGGAAACGGACATAATAATCCGTAGGCTTCAACGGGACCCTGCCAGCCTTGGTCGGGCAGACTGCATCAAGGGCCTTCTCCATATTCTCTACAGAATACGGATCCTCAAGACGGTCACCAAGCACGATCATGTCGTGCCTGATTTCGTTGCCTTCGATATCCTCCACATCAACGCCTGCCGGCACCAACCTGTCGGAACACGAAGCGGCAAAGAGCAGCACTGCTGCAAACTTAAAGAAGTTTTTCATAGCCATATCGTTTTGTCGAGTGCAAAGCTCGCGACTCTTTTCCGATTGGCCACCCGTTTAATCGATTAAATCATAAAGAAACATAAAAACCGGCACAATCCCCCTATATGACGCGGCGAGGGGCCGCCCCGAAAGAGCGGCCCCTCAACATTGTCCACATAAAAAACAGATAAAAGACCTGTTTTTTAGAAATAATTCACCGTTTTCTGCATCATTATTGGAAAACCAATTACTACTGATGCGTTAATTTTTCAAAATAAAGTTGGTAAGCGGCAAAAAATAAGTTGCCGATTACTAGTTCATTGACAGCCTGATGATATGGTCACCGACAATGCCTGTGGATGAGTCGAAGTTAAAGTAACTTGATACAATCTCATACTTCATGTTGCTCTTGGCCCTCATGATCATGATGAAGAATGCACCCGATTTTAACGCATCACTACTAATCTTCAGTTCCATTTGAAACTCAAGTTTGGGATTGTCAATTACAGGTCCAAACTGTTCGGGTCTTTGAGGAACTGAGTGACGGGAATGGTGACAATGCCGCTTTCGTCTCGTTTCAGCAGTACGTTTTCCCCCGTGACAATAATCTTCTTGAAGGAATCGCCTATGCTGCGGAAAGGGCGGGATTCTTGCTCTTCCTTCTCCTCGTTCGGCATTCTCCAGGCCGACTGGATATAGTAGCGCTGGCTGTCCTTACCTGCCACAAAATCCACTTCATAGGTACGGCGGACTTGCTTGCCCTCTTCGGCTACGATACGCACCGGCACCTGGCCAACATCCACGCTGAAGCCTCTTATGCGGAGTTCATTGAAGATGGCGTTCTCCATAAGATGGGTTTCCTCGACCTGACGGAAGGACAGTATGGCGTTCCGTATGCCCAGATCCTGGAAGTAATATTTAAACGGCGAGTCAATGTAGGCCTTGCCTTTGATGTCGTAGCGCTCGGCCTTCTCGACAAGGAAGGCGTCTTCGATATAGGAAATGTAGGTAGAAACGGTTTTGTCCGTTATATCATTGAGGTGTTTCTTACTCTTGAATGTATTGGCCAGGTTGAGCGGATTGGTGGGAGTGCCGATAGCGGAAGCAAGCACCTTTACCAGTTCCTCAAATTCGTCCGGGCACTCAATGGTGTAGCGTTCGTAGATATCCTTGAGATAGACGGTTTTGTAGATTCTGTTCAGAAAGGCCGCCTTTTTGGCATGATTGGCCTGGGTGAGAATCTGCGGCAGGCCACCATAATTAATGTACTGCAGGAAAGATTCGCTTTCCGGACCGTCGTAGGCAGTTAGGAATTCCGCGAAGGACAGCGGGTACATGTGGACTTCTGTCGCACGGCCGCGAAACTCGGTAACGATGTCTTTGGACAGGAACTTGGAATTGCTTCCCGTGACGTAAACTTCGGCGTTTTCTATCAGGAGAAGAGATTCAAGAACCTCAGTGAATTCTTTCACTTTTTGCACTTCATCGATGAGGATGAAGTAGATTTCGTCATCGGTAATCTTGCTTTCTATTGTGTCCATGAGCACATCCGGATCAAGCAAGTGCTTGTTGCGGCGGTTCTCAAGATCATAAAGAAGTATGTGATCCGCAGGGACGCCATCAGCGATGAGCCAATCCTTGAAGATGTGTTTCAACAGATATGACTTTCCGCATCGGCGAAGACCGCTGATGACTTTGATATTACCGTCTCCACGGGCGCTAATTAGCTCATCCAGATAGGTAGGACGCTCAATTTTCTTCATACTCCTCTATTATTTATTCCGAAATAGTGGCAATTGTGACAGAATTTCGTAATGCGAATATACTGTTTTTCTTCTTCGGAGCAAAATAATCTGATCCTTCTCCCAGCGCTTTCTCCATCGCATCCATGGCGCCGGGCTCCAGGGCTGTCTTCTCGTACTCCCTTCCGGACATATCCTTGACCTTGGTGCCGCTGGCGGGAACCTGGTAATTGTAGAGTTTCAGGCGTTCGCCGTGGATGAGGAAAATTCACCGTTTTCCGCATCATTATTGGAAAACAACTCTTATCTTAGCGGCATATTGACAAGGAGCATTATTAAAAGAGACATCATGAAGAAAACTATCCTATCCATTCCTATTATAGCCATAACGGCCTGTAACCCCAATACAACTTATACGATTAAAGTCGAGAATGGGAGCGACATCTCCGCCTTTTCGGATCGCATAAAAGAACTGGACCTCATCCCGCTGTCCACGGATGACACACACCTCCTCGGCACTCAAATCAATCTTATTCCAACAGACGATGGTTATATCGTCCTGGATGTACCCAACTCGAAAATCTATCATTATGATCTGAACGGAGCATTTGTCAATGTCATCGGACGTAAAGGTCGAGGTCCCGGCGAGTATAATTCTCTGCTAAATGCCGAACTGGCTGGCGACTCTTTATATGTGTTCTCGGCACCACAGAAAATGCAGTGCTTCAGCCTTGACGGAAGATTGCTCTCAGAGAAAAAAATTCCGGCACTAGGCAGACAGAGCTATATCTTCCGCTCTGACACGCTAAATTATCATGACTTCAGTCCTACAAAAAAAGACAGATTGGTCGTAACAAGTAGTAACGGAGAGAGAAAATACTTACATACAAAGGCCTCCGTTCTACCCTTCGCCATGTCATCTCCACGATTCAGTTCAGACGGCAACTCTGTCTTCCTGATAGACTCCTATAGCCCTGTCATCTATCAATACAAAAACCTCCAACTGTCCGAATACCTAAGGTTTGATTTCGGCAAATATGCTGTCCCGGAGACATTCTTCTCCGCCGGAGATCCATACAAAGCCGCCACCATTCTATTAGAATCAGATTTTGCCGTAATAAACAGGTATATGGAAACGCCGGAAATAAAAATCGTGGAAGTCATGACGCAAAGTAATGGAGATGCAAAATTCATATATGGCCTGTACGACAAGAAGTGGACATGGCTTGACTGCAGCGGCCATGGGGAAGCGCTAAAAGAATCCGTCAAAGCTGCGAAAGGAAAGACCATATTTGCATTGTTGGACCCCCAAATGCTAATGCACTTGGCGGAATCACAAGTGTTGGACAAGGCAAACAACAAAGAAATACTGAAACACATATCAGAAAACGACAACTATGTCATCGTTAAAATCGAACTTAAGTAATTGGGCGCATCGGTTTGATGTGCACAATCAACACTGGAGGGTGGGACTGCAAGCATCGAGACTGTGGTTCCTGCCTCTAAACAAGCAGACATAAGACAGGCTGTGACCCAGCCCTTTAACTTTTTGGAGCCAGGTCACAGCCTCTCGATTTTTAGTAAGCGGCAAAAAATAAGTTGCCCTCGCGACACTCTCAAATGCATGCCGGAGGAATGCAGCTAGAAATAATTCACCGTTTTCTGTTCTATCGCGCTCATCAGGCTGTTGCCGAGACGGCTCACGCCGAAACGGAACCAGCGCTTGTCAAGCCACTCCTTGCCGAGCACGGAAGAAGCGATACAATAATAGCACAGCGCATCCTTGGCCGTGGAGATTCCTCCGGCGGCCTTGAAGCCGACCTTGCGTCCGGTAGCCTGATAATACAGCCGGATGCACTCGCACATCACATATGCCGCCATCGGCGTAGCGTTGACCTCGACCTTGCCGGTGGATGTCTTTATGAAATCCGCACCGGCTTCCATAGCCAGGAAAGACGCATTGGCAATCCTCTCGGCAGTGACAAGCAGGCCCGTCTCAAGAATCACCTTAAGCACCACAGTCCTGTCATACTTGGCAGCCTCCTCGTCTATTGCGGCGCGGATCTCCGAGATTTCGCGCGAAGCGCTCTCGTAGTCTCCGGCCATGAAGGAGTTGAGGGCGAGAACGATATCAATCTCGTCGGCACCGTTCTGCACCGCCATACGGCACTCGAGCACCTTCACCGCAAGATAGCTCTGGGATGAAGGGAAACACCCGGCAACAGTGGTCACATGAAGCTCGTCCGAGCACCTGTTCTCCTTGACGACTGTCGCGAAATTCGGATAGACGCACACTGACGCCGGAAGAGGGCATCCCTCAAATGCGGTCAGGACACCATTGGCCTTCTCAACCAACGCCTTGACAGACGCCTCCGTATCATTGGAGTGAAGCGTTGTCAAATCCATCATGGAGAAGCAGCGCAAGAACACCTCCGTTGACTCCGCATCGGAAAGATTAGCCGCAATCGACTGAAGTTTTGACGCTATGGTCTCCCCGTCGGGGGCATAGCCGTATTTCTGAAGATAATCCATATAAAAACCTATCTAAAATTCCAATTCTTTAATTCCGACCCGCTCGACAAGCACTTCTTCAGGCTTATCCCGCAGAGGACGCCCCGCCTTCGGATTCTCGAGACGCGGCCCGGCCAGGACGGACGCACCGGCCTCAAGGCTGTCCGCGCGCAAGGCGAGACTGTCCTTGAGCGGCCAGAGTATTTCCACTGCCGCCCATACGGCGGAATCCTGCGAGAAGTCAACAGAAGCATAGTCAACTCTATTTTTCTCGTTGGCCTCATTGGCTTTGCGGATCGCCATGGAAATCTTGTTATATCTGTCGGACTGACGTTTCAGGGACGCCGAAGCGCTGTCTATTATCCGGGAAAGCACCTCTGGCTCAGCAGAATAGTATTCGATACTCTTCTCATAATCCGCGAAGGTATAACCGTGCTTCTCAAAGACAGGGTCGAAGAAAAGTGTCGTGTCCGCACTGGCACGCGCCTCCTTGTTCTCCTTGAGCCACTGGTCGGAGAGGAACATATCCGCATACAACGCAGCCATCTTCTTCTCGGGGATGACCCGCCCCTTCCGACTGCCGCAGGCGACCAGCAAGAGCAAGAAGACCAGCAAGAGCGGAATATGTCTCCCCTGCCTCATAAGCTATCTGAGCTGTGCGCCGAAGTTCTTGGTAAACAGCGAGAGAAGACGCTCCATCACCCTCTCCGTATCCTGATCCGTCAAGGTCTTGTCCGCATCCTGGATCACAAAGCTTAGCGCATACTGTTTCTTGCCCTCCGGAATCTTGTCGCCCCGGTACACATCAAACAGCCCGACCTGCTTCAGGAGTTTCTTTTCCTGCTTGAGCGCGGCGGCACGAAGATCCGCATAGCTGACGCTCTCATCCAGGAGCAGGGCGAGATCACGGCGCACCTCAGGGAACTTAGGCATCTCGGAAAACGCGACCTTATCCCTCTTGACAAGTTCAAACAGCACCGGCCAGTTGATTTCTGCCGCATACACGGCCTGCCTTATGCCGAACTGCTTCACAAGGGAAGGGTTCACCGTGCCCATGACGGCCAGGACTCCGCCTCCAGGCAATGAATATGCCATGCCTTCCGCGAAAATATCGGAAGGAGCCGCTTCCGTACGCATATTGTAGAGATTGGCGCCATAACGCTTCAGCAGAAGTTCCACATACCCCTTGAGCTGGAAATAGTTGCTCTTCTCGGCCTCGACCCTCCATGACTTTTCCGGAGTGCCGGTAAGCATCAGGCAGAAGCACTGGTGCTCCTCATATCCCTCCAGGGTCTGGGGGTTCTTCTCCGGAAGTCTGCTGTACACGCTGCCGTATTCGAAGGTGCGCAGATAACCTGTCTGGCGGTTGAGATTGTAAGCCACCACCTCAAGACCACCGAGAATCAGGGTCTGCCTCATCACATTGAGATCCTGGCTCAGAGGGTTCACTATCCGCACGCACTTCTCTTCCGGGAAAGTCCGGAGTTTGGAGTAATAGTCGGATTTTGTAAGGGAGTTGTTCATCGTCTCTGTGAACCCGTTGGCCGCAAGGAAGTTGGAGATGTTGTTCCTGACAGCCTCCATCTCCGGCTTTGGAGTGGCGTTGACGGACATCAGCATGCGCTTAGGAAGCGGGATGTTGTTGTATCCGTAAATCCTGAGAACCTCCTCGACCACATCACATTCCCTGTAGACATCGACCATGTACGAAGGCGCGGCCACAAGGGCCCCGTCCGGTCTCTTCTCCACAAACTCATAGCCGAGCGAGGTGAGGATGCCCTCAATCACATCATATCCGATATGGTGTCCGATGAGAGCCTCCATCCTGGCATAATCCAGCTCGATGCGTTTCCTCTCTATAGGCTCAGGGTAAACCTCCCTGATCTTGCCTGCCACTTCTCCGCCGGCACACTCACGTATGAGGGTCACGGCGCGCTTGAGGGCATATGGAACCACCTGCGGATCCGCCCCGCGCTCATATCTGAACGAAGCGTCGGTCTGGAGCCCCTGGCTCTTGGCCGTCTTGCGCACGGAAGCGGGATCGAAATATGCGCTCTCCACGAACAGGTTCACGGTAGACTCCGTGACGCCGCTGTCCTCTCCGCCGAATACACCGGCGATGCACATCGGCCTGTCCGCATCGGCGATGACCATGTCGGAAGACGAGAGCTTGCGCTCAACCCCGTCGAGAGTCTTGATCATCTCGCCCTCGCCGGCCCTGCGCACAATCACCTTGCCGCCGGCAATCTTGTCGGCATCGAATGTGTGAAGCGGCTGCCCGAGCTCGAAAAGCACGAAGTTGGATATGTCCACTATGTTGTCAATCGGGTGAAGCCCTATGCTCTGGAGTCTTTTCTGCAGCCATTCCGGAGAAGGACCGGTCTTGACGCCTCTGATGGTGATGCCGCTATAGCGGGGCGCGCCCTTGCTGTCAAGCACTTCGACGCCGATCCCCTCGCCATCGCCCTCGGAGAATGCGTCCACGCAAGGGCGGACGAGCTCGCAAGGAATGCCGTTGAGCTTCATCCAGGCATAAAGATCCCGAGCCACTCCCCAGTGAGAAGCAGCATCCACACGGTTCGCCGTGATCTCATATTCGATGACCGCCTCAGACTCAAGATGGAGGTACTCCTTGGCCGGAGTGCCGACCACGGCGTCATCCGGAAGGACCATTATGCCATCATGGCCGGAGCCGATGCCAAGTTCATCCTCGGCGCAAATCATACCGAATGACTCCACCCCGCGGATCTTGGATTTCTTGATCTTGAAGTCTCCCGGCAGCACCGTCCCGATCTGGGCAAAAAGCACTTTCTGCCCCGCGGACACATTCGGTGCGCCGCAGACTACGGTAAGCGGCTCCCCGGAGCCGGCGTCAACCTTGGTGACATGGAGATGATCCGAATCCGGATGCGCCTCACATTCAAGAACTTCAGCAACAACCACACCGGCAAGTCCACCCGGTATCTGTTCGCTCTCCTCCACCCCGTCAACCTCGATTCCGATGGACGTCATCGCATCCGCAATCTGCTGGACGGAGAGGTCGCACTTCAAATAATCTTTGAGCCAATTATAACTGAGCTTCATATAGTATATATTGTTTTATTTCAAATCATCCGGAGCAAACAGCTTCGAAACGAAATCCTCCTTGTCGAAAACCTTCAAATCAGAAATCCCCTCTCCGACACCTATGAACTTGACCGGGATGTGGAACTGGTCGGAGACCCCCACCACAACCCCGCCCTTAGCGGTACCGTCAAGTTTGGTGACCACCAGTGAAGTTATGTCCGTGGCGCGGGAGAACTCCTTGGCCTGCTGGAATGCATTCTGTCCCGTGGACGCGTCAATGACCAGCATCACATCGTGAGGGGCGTCAGGCACGACCTTGCGGACGACATTCCTGATCTTGGTCAGTTCATTCATCAGGTCGACCCTGTTGTGAAGGCGGCCGGCAGTGTCGATGATGGCGACATCAGCGCCTCTCGCCACCGCAGCGTTCACGGTATCAAAGGCGACGGAAGCCGGATCGGAGCCCATGCTCTGCTTCACTATGTCAACGCCGGCACGCTCGGCCCATACAGTAAGCTGGTCCACGGCAGCCGCTCGGAAAGTGTCGGCCGCACCGAGAATCACCTTTTTCCCTTGGGAACGGAGCATGTATGCAAGCTTGCCGATGGTGGTTGTCTTGCCGACGCCGTTCACGCCCACGACAAGGATGACATACGGCTTGCGGGAGAAGTCAAAAGGCTCTCCGCAAGCATCTATCAGCCCGGAAATCTCCCCTCGCAACATCCCGACAAGCTCATCGAAGGACATATACTTGTCCTTCGCCACCTTGTCCTCAAGCGCATCAATGACCTTGAGAGTCGTATCAACCCCCATGTCAGACTCCACGAGGGCTTCCTCAATGGCGTCAAGCGTGTCATCGTCCACCCTTGAGCGACCGACGACAGCCCTGCTTATCCTCTGAAAGAAACTGATTGCCATAACTCACAAAGATAATAATTTTCCTCGATATGTATCGCCAGACGAAGATGACACCGTCCCGAGTCGTTTCCCGTTGCCGCGCTGTCGGACAGATACGAAAAGAGAGAGCGACTGTCAGTCTCTCGACCTACCAGTCACTCTCTCCCAAATATTCCGTAAACCAGAATTATTTCTTAGCGAAAAAATCCTTGGCTTTGTCTGCTTCAACGAGCTGCTCAGAGAAGACATAGGCTCCGGTCTTTGGAGATTTCTCCATGCGGATGCACTTTACCATACTCTTAGCTCCGGCCTTGGCCGCGAAGGTAGCGACTGCTTTCTTTGCCATAATTCAAACTCCTCTGATTATTTAATTTCACGGTGAACGGTGACCTTCTTGAGGTAAGGATTGTACTTCTTGCGCTCGAGACGGTCCGGAGTGTTCTTCTTGTTCTTGGTAGTGATGTAACGAGACATACCAGGTACACCTGAAGCCTTCTGCTCAGTGCACTCGAGGATGACCTGCACCCTGTTTCCTTTTGATTTCTTTGCCATATCTCTGAAAATTAAACAAGGTTGATCAATCCTTTCTTCTGGGCATCGCGAATGGTGGCCTCAAGGCCGTTCTTCTCGATAATCCTCATACCCTTGCACGAAACTTTAAGGGTAACGAACCTCTGCTCTTCCTCGCTCCAGTAACGCTTGTTCTTGAGGTTGAGAGAGAAGTCGCGCTTGGTGCGCAGCTTTGAATGGGCAACATTGTTGCCTTTCATTCTCTTCCTTCCGGTTATTTGACAAACTTTTGCCATAGTTATTTCTTTTTATTTCTTGTCGTGATATGAGGTGTGCAAATATCGTTGATAATTTTCTGATTTCCAAACTGAAACCTACACAAATTTCAGGAATCTGCCCCACCTTATGTTCTTCGGGAAAGTCTTCCCGGCATCTGTCGAGAGCCATATAAGCACCGGCCTTCCGACTATGTGATCCTCGGGCACGAAGCCCCAGTATCTCGAGTCAAGGGAGTTGTGCCTGTTGTCTCCCATCATAAAATAATAGTCCTGTCTGAAAGTGTATTTCCCTTCCTTGAGAGCCTGCTCGACACTTCCGCCCTCGTATGCGGAGATGATCCGCTCATAGAGAGGAAGCGTGTCCTCGTTGATCTCCACGGTCTCACCCTTCTTCGGCACGGTCAGCGGACCGAAAAAGTCCCTTGTCCAGCCTTTGTCCGCCACATAGGGGAATATCTCCTTGCCCGCAGCCTCAAGATTCCGGTCGAAGTTGTCCTCGACACGCACCACATTAGGGAGCGTACGGACCGCCTGAAGCATCTCCGAGGTGAGAATCATCGCCGGATAACCGGGCATCGACTGGTCGAAAAAGACTTCTGAGGCATTGAGCCCGAGCTTTTCTATCGTCTTCGCATTGATCCTCTGGCCGTTGGTGTAGACCTTCCACGAAAACTGGAGACCCGGATAGTCCGGTTCCTTCTCCCCGTTGATCCACACCCTGCCGTCCTTGACCTCAAGCACATCCCCATGGACAGCCACGCATCTCTTGACATAGTGGTCTTTCTTGTCCATAGGACGGACCACCGTCTCGCCAAGGCCGTCGACGGTCTTCTGTCCGAGGACGCGCACGAGAGCGTGATAGTCTTCCGCCGGCGCCCTGCGGAGGACAATGTCCCCATCAGGGAATCCGAACACCACCCTGTCCCCGCGCTCCACCTGCCTGAATCCCTTCAGACGGCGGTAATCCTTCTGGATGAGAGTCGAATAGGACTCTTTGCCGAAGATCGTGTTGTGCGTGAACGGTATGGTCAGGGGCGTCTGAGGCAGACGCGGGCCATAAGTAAGCTTGCTGACGAAGAGGTGGTCTCCGGTATACAGAGTCCTCTCCATTGACGAGGAAGGAATCTTGAAGGCCTGAAAGAAGAAGATGTTGATGAAAGTCACGACAATCACCGCGAAAATGATGGCATCCAGCCAGTCATTCCAGGCGCTGTGCTTCTCGCCCTCCTTGTAACGCTTCTTCCAGAAGTTCCATCTGACCTTGCGGGTGATGAATATGTCAAATATGACCACCAGCCCGAAGAGCCACCAGAAATTCCCAAGCCAGATCACCCACAACACATAAAGCAAAGCCCAGAATGTGAACTTTGTCCATTTGTTGCGCGTGAACTCCTTCAGACTCACTTCAGACTATTTTACAGAGTTGATTATGGCCTCGAAAGCCTGTGGGTTGTTCATCGCGAGGTCAGCGAGCACCTTGCGGTTGAGCCCGATGTTCTGCGCGTTGAGTTTGCCCATAAACTGAGAGTAGGACATACCGTACTGACGGGCGGCGGCGTTGATACGCTGAATCCAGAGAGCGCGGAAATTGCGCTTCTTGGCCCTGCGGTCACGGTAGGCGTAAGTGAGACCCTTCTCGTAAGTGTTCTTGGCTACTGTCCAGACATTCTTTCTTGACAGGAAATTACCGCGAGTTCTCTTAAGAATCTTCTTGCGGCGAGCCCTTGAGGCTACTGAATTGACTGATCTTGGCATAATTCAATACTTTTAGAGAACCAACATTTCCTTTACTCTCTGGACATCGACCTTCTCGATGAGAGCGAAGTGGTCAAGATTTCTCTTGCGCTTCTTGGTCTTCTTGGTGAGGATGTGGCTGTGGTAAGCGTGCTTCCTCTTGATTTTTCCCGATCCGGTAAGCGTGAAACGCTTTTTGGCACCGGAATTGGTCTTAAGCTTTGCCATTGTTTTAAAAAATTAATTGTTAATAATATATGAAGCCCTATTTCTTTTTGTTAGGGGCAATCATCATCGACATGCGCTTCCCTTCCAGGACCGGCATGTTCTCGGCATGACCGAGATCCTCAAGCTCCACCGCGAAACGCAGCAGCTGCTTCTCTCCCTGGTCCTTGAACATGATAGAGCGTCCACGGAAGAAAATGGAGGCCTTGACCTTGGAGCCCTCTTCGAGGAATCCTCTGGCATGCTTGAGCTTGAACTGGAAGTCGTGCTCATCAGTGTTCGGCCCGAAGCGGATCTCCTTGATCACTATCTTCGCGGCGTTGGACTTCATCTCCTTGGCCTTCTTCTTGCGCTGATAGAGGTACTTCTGATAATCGAGAATCTTACATACCGGAGGATCGGCCTGTGCGCTTATCTCCACCAGGTCGAGTTCGAGCTCATCAGCAATCTGAAGCGCCTTCGCAATCGGATAGACGCCAGGCTCAGGGATGTTGTCTCCAACGAGACGTACCTGATGCGCAGTGATCTGCTCGTTTATGTTGAGTTCGTTCTCGTCTCGCTTCTGAGCTTGACGAGGATCCGGACGGCGTCCGCCGGGTTTGAAGCCCGAAGGCTTCGGTTTGTAAGGTAATGCGATAGCTTTTCCCTCCTTAATTCTTTAATTCGTCAGCCACGGCTGACTTGATATACTGTATAAACTGGTCGACAGGCATGCTGCCCTGATCCGCTCCTTCTCTGCGGATTGAGACAGTGCTGTCGGCAACTTCTTTCTCACCGACAATCGCGAGAACAGGTACACGGAGCAGAGAAATCTCACGGATTCTCTTGCCGAGCGTCTCGTTACGCGAGTCAACGGAAGCGCGAATTTCGGAATTTTTTAGAGATTCGCAAACTTTTTCCGCATAATCGGCATACTTTTCACTGACTGGCAGGATTTTAACCTGCTCCGGAGAAAGCCATACCGGGAGATGGCCGGCCGTATGCTCAAGCACGACGGCAGTGAATCTCTCAATGGAGCCGAACGGTGCACGGTGTATCATGACCGGACGCTGCTTGGATCCGTCAGCGTCAGTGTACTCGAGCTGGAAACGCTCAGGCAGGTTGTAATCAACCTGGATTGTACCCAACTGCCACTGGCGTCCGATCGCATCCTTGACCATGAAGTCAAGTTTCGGCCCGTAGAACGCGGCCTCGCCAAGCTCAACGACAGTCTTCAGCCCCTTCTTGGCCGCGGCGTCGATGATGGCCTGCTCCGCCTTCGCCCAGTTCTCGTCGCTTCCGATATACTTCTCCTTGTCCTCCGGGTCACGAAGAGAAATCTGTGCCATATACTCAGTCATGTTGAGAGTCTTGAACACATAGAGAATCAAATCGATGACCTTCTCGAACTCCTCCTGAAGCTGATCCGGGCGGCAGAAGAGGTGGGCATCGTCCTGGGTGAATCCGCGGACTCGCGTAAGTCCGTGAAGCTCACCGCTCTGCTCATAGCGGTAGACGGTGCCGAACTCCGCGAAACGAAGCGGGAGATCGCGATAGGAACGCGGTGAACTGCGGTAAATCTCGCAGTGATGAGGACAGTTCATCGGCTTGAGCATGTATTCCTCGCCCTCCTGAGGGGTATGTATCGGCTGGAATGAATCCTTGCCGTATTTGGCGTAGTGACCGGAGGTTACATACAGGTCCTTGCTTCCGATATGCGGGGTCACGACCGGGAGATAGCCGAGCTCGCTCTGCTTGCGGCGGAGGAAGTTCTCCAGGGTGTTGCGCATCACGGCTCCTCTCGGGAGCCACAGAGGAAGCCCTAGGCCGACACGGCTGGAGAATGTAAACAGTTCCATCTCCTTGCCGAGCTTGCGGTGATCGCGCTTCTTGGCCTCTTCGAGCATCGCGAGATACTCGTCAAGCATGCTCTTCTTAGGGAAAGTGATTCCGTATATGCGGGTCAGCTGCTCCCTGCTCTGATCGCCTTTCCAATAGGCGCCTGCAATAGATGTCAGCTTGATGGCCTTGATATCATCGACGTGCTTGACGTGCGGCCCGCGGCAAAGGTCCGTGAAGTGGCCGTTGGTGTAGAACGTGATCTTGCCGTCCTCGAGATCCTGGATGAGCTCGCACTTGTATTTGTCGTGCTTGTCCTCGAAATACTTGAGGGCGTCCGCCTTGGACACCTCCTTGCGCTCGAAGGTCTCCTTGGTGCGGGCGAGTTCGATCATCTTGTTCTCGATCTCCTTGAGATCCGACTCGGAAATCTGCCTGTCGCCGAGATCCACATCATAGTAGAACCCGTTTTCCACGGCAGGGCCTACTCCGAACTTGACGCCCGGATAAAGTGATTCGAGGGCCTCCGCCATAAGGTGGGCGGAAGAGTGCCAGAATATCTTTTTGGCCTCCGCATCGTCCCAAGGACGGATGGTGCCGTCAGTAAAAGCAATCGTCAACATACTGTTTCCTGTTTGTTTAGCTTACAAAATTAGGAATTATTTTCCATTATATCCTCATTCTGAGGACAAATAGTATTATATTTGTCAATACTATGACAGAAAAGAAATCAATCTGGGACAGCGCCTCCAAAGCCGGCCTGGCACTTGGGGGCATAAGTGTGGCATACCTGGCGCTCACATCCCTGCTCGGTCTGTTGGCGGGAGAGGGCAAGGCCGCCGCCATAATCGTCAGCGTAACCAATACGATCCTATGGATGGTCAAATTCGCCGCATGCCTCTTCATGCTGCGTTTTTTCATGCTGCGCTGGTCGGAAGCCAACCCGGAGGCGGACAACTCGGACAGCTTCCGTTTCGGACGGCTGACCGCCCTATTCTCGGCTCTGGTATACTCCGGCTGCTATCTGGCGTACACCACATTTATCAACCCGGCAGTCTACGATGAGGCCTTCAGCATCCTCAAGAGCAACCCGATGATGAACAGCGCGTCGCTCCAGACGATGGAGAACATCCTCCCGATGATGCCGACCTACACTTTCTTCGGCAACCTCATCTACTGCTGGCTGTTCGGCGTCGTGCTTTCTGCCATCTATTCAAGGAACATACCCTCAAAGAACCCTTTCTGACACGATATGGACATCTCCGTAATAGTACCTTCTTTCAATGAGAGAGAGAGTCTGCCAGAGCTTACAGCCTGGATAGCCAGGGTCATGGACGCCCACAACTACAGCTACGAAGTCATAATAGTTGACGACGGGAGCACTGACGGCAGCTGGGACACGATCAAAGGACTTTCCGAAGCCGACCCAGCCATACACGGGATCCGCTTCAGGCGCAATTACGGTAAGTCCGCCGCCCTCTATTGCGGCTTCGAGAAAGCAAAAGGGGATGTGGTATTCACCATGGACGCAGACCTGCAGGATTCCCCGGACGAGATACCGGAGATGTACAGTATGGTGCGCGAGGACGGCTACGACCTCGTTTCCGGGTGGAAACAGCACCGCAAGGACAACGCCCTCACGAAGAACCTCCCGTCAAAGCTCTACAACGCGACGGCACGCAGAATCACCGGCATAAAACTGCACGACATGAACTGCGGCCTGAAAGCCTATCGCAACGAGGTGGTCAAGAGCATAGAGGTCTACGGGGAGATGCACCGCTACATCCCATACCTTGCAAAAAATGCCGGATTCACGAAGATCGGAGAGAAACCGGTCCATCATGAGAAGCGCAAATACGGCAAGAGCAAGTTCGGCATGGAACGGTTCATCAACGGTTTCCTTGACCTCCAGTCTCTCTGGTTCCTCAGCACCTTCGGCAAAAAGCCGATGCACTTCTTCGGATATAGCGGTCTCTTCATGTTCTTCGTGGGCTTTGTGATGACAGTCTGGATAATAGTCGCGAAACTCGTGCACCAGGCCCAGGGCGTCAAGTTCAGAGCCGTCACGGACCAGCCGTTATTCTATCTGGCGCTTCTCGCCGTCGTGCTTGGCGTCATGCTGTTCCTTGCAGGATTCATCGGCGAGATGATCGCACGCTCGTCCGGTGACCGCAACCGATACAATATCCAGGACGAAATCTGACAGGCGGCACTCGCCGCCGGCAATCACATGTCCAGCCCAGGCGTTATCGCCCCTGGGCTGGACATAGTCGTTGTGTCGTGAGCCCGTGGGGCGGGGGCCTGAGGGTGAAGCCCGGCAGCCGGCGATTCCGGGGCCGTGCGGGCGCTGACCTGCCGGGGCGAGCATAAACGAAGGAGTCCCGGGGACGAAACGAATCGTCTCCGGGACTCCCGAAAA
>ERZ1026860.313-NODE-313-length-36114-cov-12.665742_pt1 | contig 36114 bp, 35 predicted proteins | sample MGYA00380160_ERZ1026860 | MGnify/ENA primary metagenome ERZ1026860 (study PRJEB33269, sample SAMEA4719796) | human gut metagenome | biome: human-associated habitat; feature: organic feature; material: feces | place: Cameroon | collected 2013-10 ... | reverse complement strand
GCTTGAAAACTACCGTGATATTGATGCGTTCAAGATTTATGTGTCCGACTTAGGGTTACTTTGCGCAAAGAAAGATTTAGCCGCCAATGACATCCTCTATATGGTCGAAGAATTGAGCGACTTCAAAGGCGGTATGGCGGAGAACTATGTCAATGCGCAGCTTACCATTAACGGCTACCACACCTACTATTGGGAATCCGAGCGAGGGGCTGAAATTGATTTTATCATTCAGCGTGACGGTCAGCTCATTCCTATTGAGGTCAAGTCTGCCGATAACACCAGAGCCAAGAGCTTAAAGGTCTATATGGACACCTACAAGCCTGCCTATGCTATCAAGCTCTCTACCAAAAACTTCGGCTTTGAGGACAATAAAAAAATCGTTCCTCTCTATGCCGCATTTTGTATTTGAAATCAGGATTACAGCTGGCTCATTCGATAACAACAAAATAACTTTCAGAAATCATCACTTACAGTCGGGGCGGTTTTTTGTGTCCAAAGGTATCAACAAGATACTGAATGGAGATGAACAGAGATTAACTGCAAAGTATAGTTCTTTTCTTAAACTGTTTGAAAAACTATCTGTTCAAGAAGTAGAAGATGTTTATTTGGTAATAAAGCAATAAGACATCACAAATGAGTACGCAGAAATAGAAAGAGAAATACTTCAGATTGATAAGCGGAACACTTGACATGACAATGAGTACTTTGGTATCATGTTCTGTAGAATATAAATAGAATATTCGACTTTACAGAAAGACAGTATCAGAAAGCTGATTACGAAATTACCTTCCCGGCAGGAACGGATTACACAGCAGTATTAAATGATACAGAAACCATGTATGGCTTCTTTGGAATCGCCAATATACTCGGAATGGAAGTAAAGGCACTGTAAATATAGAATGAATGAACCCTTCAGGGGATGTCATACAGATATCTTCTGAGGGTTTTATTTAAACACATGGGTTAGCTAAAACTAACCACAAAACATAAGGGAGGATACATCATGCTTGTCAAATCCATGACGGAAGAAGAAATTTACGAAATTGGCCAAGCTTTCGGCTGCTACGATTACGGACAGGAAACGGGAATGACTGCTGCCTTTTCCAGTAAGGAAAAGGCAGCGGAGTATATCTGTACCTATGTGCGTGGAATGCTGCAGGGCGGCTTGCTGCACACCACCAGCGGACGCGGCGAGGGCTATATCGCCTATAAGCTGCCGAAAGAGAAACCTGGCTTCAAAACGCTATGTCCTATTGCAGTGGGAATGCTGCGCAATTCTACGCTAAGGCGGCTTGTGCGCTTTGGTCTGGAAATGAAGCGCGGCGGAGCCTCTCTCCGAAGCTCTATGGACAAGAAAAAAGAACCCTACATCTTCGTGGGGCTAGTCTGTGTCCGTGAAAGATATCAGGGACAGGGCTATATGCGAAAGGTCATGGATATTGCTTTTTCAGAGGGCAATCGTCTTCATGTGCCGGTGATCCTTGAAACTGACGCCAGATCCAAGTGCGACAAGTATGTGCATCTCGGTATGCAGCTTGCCGGGATACGCGACATCGGCGAATTTGGAAAGCTGTATGATCTTATCAAATACCCGAAGCCGTAAAAACACGGCCATGCGGAAAGTAACGCAGAGTGTCTTCGGCCAAGCGGTGGACTTGACCATAACCCTGTCAGAGGCGTAATATTACTGGAAGATAAAATAAAAGTTATGCTTTGATAAAGAGGTCTGATATGGGAAATACAAAAGAGATGGATATGCTCTCCGGAAAGCTTGCGGGAAAACTGATTCTGTTTTCTCTGCCCCTTGCCTGCAGCAGCATTTTACAGCAGCTTTTTAATTCGGCGGATGTGGCAGTGGTAGGAAGATTTGCCGGAGACAGGGCACTGGCAGCAGTAGGAAGCTGTGTGGCATTGGTTGGTATTTTTGTCAATCTGATCGTTGGACTGTCGGTAGGACCAAATGCAGCACTGGCGAATCTGATCGGTCAGAAAAGAAGGGACAGGATCAGCGATATGCTGTATACGGTTCTGACCTTTGGCATGATCCTGGGGGTTCTGCTGATGGGAATTGGCATGGTGACGGCAAGAGTGGTACTGGAGGCCTCCGGAACACCGGAGAGTGTCATGGAGGAGGCACTTCTCTATATCAGGATTTATTTCCTGAGTATTCCCTTCATGACGGTCTACAATTTTGGCTCGGCCGCCCTGCGGAGCTTTGGGGATACGAGAAGACCCATGTATTATCTGCTCGTTTCCGGTATCGTGAATGTGCTCCTGAATCTGGTGCTGGTGATCTGTTTTTCTCTTGGGGTAGCTGGCGTGGCCATAGCGACGGTCATATCCAATATTTTAAGTGCCGCATTGGTGCTGATGTATCTTTACCGGCGGAAGGATGAGTTCCATTTCCAGTTTTCCGGGCTGAAGATCCGGAAAGAGGATCTGAAGAAGACTCTGGTCATTGGAATCCCGGCAGGGATCCAGGGAGCGATCTTTTCCGTATCCAATGTGTTTATCCAGAGCGGGATCAATTCCTTTGGTGAGGATGCGATTGCAGGCTCTTCCCTGGCACTGAATTTTGAGTATTTTACCTATGATATTGCAGCAGCCTTTGCACAGGCGGCAGTGACCTTTACCAGTCAGAATTATGGTGCAGGAAATCTGAAACGCTGCCGGAAGGTTTTCCTGCTCTGTATGCTTTTTGGCATCGGCTTTACAGAGATCCTGAGTATCATTTTCATTGTTTTTTCAGATTTCTTTGTCAGCATTTATACGACAAGTGCGGCAGTTGCCGTTTATGCTATTATCCGTATGCAGCATGTCTGCTCCATGGAGGGTGTGACAGCCACCTATGAGGTGGGAAGTGCGTCCCTGCGTGGCATGGGAAAATCAACGGAGCCTTCGATCATCACAATTCTTGGTACAGTAGTGTTCCGGATGATCTGGATGGTGACCATATTTAAGTGGATCCCCACCTATGATATGCTGATGAATGTGTATATTGCTTCCTGGATCTTTACCGGAGGTCTGATCATACTGATCTATCTGATCCACATGAAAAAGACAGAGCGCCAGTTTGCAGAAAGGCAGAGGATAATAGGACAGGACTAATTTTCTCTGCTTGTGATCATGTTGTTGAACAGCTTGTGGATACCGCACTTCCAGCAAAGAACCATACCAAGGATGGCACCGATGGCTCCCTGTGCGATTTCATAGGGAAGCTTGATCATAGCATATTCAAAGGTACTGTATACGAAGGTCTTGCCAAGGGTATAACCGATCACCATGATGACTGCACCTACGGTAACGCCGATACCGGAAGCAAGCTGGGGACGATTCTTTAATGTCTTATGGGAGATCAGGGAAATAACAACGGCCTGCAGACCATGGGTAGCAAGGGAAACAAACATGGGAGCGGGATAGAAAAGCATATCGCCAAGGAAGGATCCCACACCGCCTACAATAAAGGCCTCTAACGGGTTTAACAGAATGGCACCGAGACAGATGGCAACGTCGCACAGGTACAGGTGGCCGCCGGGAACCGGAATACCAAAGGAGCTTAAGGCAATGGTCATTGACATAAATACAGCTGCGGTAGTAAGTCTTAAAGTTGTGATTTTTGCGTTTGATTTTTTCATTTGAGAACTCCTTTACAAAGTGTTGAATCAAGGATACAATTACTTTGGTAATATCGAAATAACCAAACAAGGAGTTTCTAATAAGACCAGATGAATTATTCAATTACAAAAGACAGTGGGGTACAGGCTTATATCCAGTTATATAATCACCTTGTGCAGGACATCGTGGCGGGAGTATACCCTTATGGCAGCAGACTTCCTTCCAAAAGGATCATTGCGGCGGAAACGGGGATAAGCCTTGTGACCGTAGAGCATACCATGAACCTGTTAAATGATGAAGGATATATAGAAGCAAGACAGCGGAGCGGCTATTATGTGATCTACCGGGAAGCGGATTTCCAGGTGAGCCCGGAAATCCGGCAGAAGGAGCTGCCAAAGGCACACTTAAGTATGCATCATGTGGGAGAGTTTCCCTTCAGTGTGCTGGCCAGGACCATGCGCAGGGTGCTGCTGGATTATGGTGAAGAGATTCTGGTAAAATCACCAAACAGAGGGTGTCAGGAGCTCAGGACAGCGATCTGTTCCTACCTTGGCAGGAGCCGCGGGATCCAGGTGCAGCCAAGACAGATCATTATCGGATCCGGTGCGGAATATCTCTATGGGATGGTGGCTCAGTTTTTTGGTGCGGGATGTATTTTCGGTATTGAAGACCCTTCCTATGAAAAGATAAGGAGAGTCTACGAATCCATGGGGATTGTCTGCGATCCACTGACTCTTTCTGCAGACGGAATCCCGTCTGCAGAGCTTGCAAGAACAGAGGCGAGGGTGCTTCATGTGACTCCCTTTCACAGCTATCCCAGCGGTATCACCATCGGGATCTCCCAGAAACGGGAATATCTGTACTGGGCGGCGCAGAGGGATGCAGTGATCGTGGAGGATAATTATGATTCGGAGCTGACGGTGTCCAGCAAGCCGGAGGATTCTCTTTTTTCGCTGGCAAAGGGTGTGAACGTGATCTATATGAATACCTTCTCAAAGACCATTGCCCCCTCAGTACGTATCGGATATATGGTGCTTCCGGAAAAGCTTGTGGATGCTTTTGAGGAAAAGCTTGGGTTTTATTCCTGCCCGGTACCGCTGTTTGAACAGTATGTGCTGGCGGAGCTTTTGAAAAGCGGAGATTATGAACGGCATATCAACAGGGTGCGGCGGAAGCGCAGAGTGAAGGACTAAGATGCAAAGATCTTAGTCCTGTTTCTCTCCATTGTCAGCATCGATCACGGATTGGATCTGCTTCATCAGGGCATCATAGCTGTCTGGATTATCAATCCCCCCGAGCAACGGCTCACCCACGATATTACCGTTCCTGTCAACTAATATTGTTGTGGGAAATGCCATAATACCGGAGGCATATTTGCCTGCATCTGAAGCAGAGTCAATGGAAAGATTGCGGTACGTGGCACCCTGGCTTTCGAGAATAGCTGCCGCTTCTTTCATAGCAGCTTCGTTTCCATCGAAGGTTTCTGTGTTGATGCCTACTACCTCACCTCCCATTGGGCTGATCGCATTGTTCAATTCGTTAAGCGTAGATAACTCGGCAACACAGGGCTTGCAGCCGGTAAACCAGAAATTGATGACGGTTACTGAATTTCCGGAAAACAGGCTTTCATCAACAGAATTACCATCAAAATCCTGACCGGAGAAATTTTTGAAGGGAGATGCTGCTTCAGAATTGTTATTCTGGTCAGTGTCACCGGAGGAAGTATTCTCTTTTTCAATTTCTGCTATCTGTTCCTCAATTTTTCGTATCGTTTCAATATCATCAGTAAGTATTTTCAACTCGTCATCTGTGAAGGAAGCCTTATTTGCTTCAATGGTGTCAGAAAGAAAATCAGCATAATTTCCATCTGGATCAGCAGTGCCTTTACTCATCATGCCAAAGGCCTTGTTCCAGACATCCTCATGATCTGCAAAGAGCTGGTTTTCCTGCTGATACAGATCATTCAGCAGAGAACTGGAAGCATCCGCAGCTCCTGTGCCGGATTCGGTCTGTGTATCCTGCGGTTTTTCTGTATCTGCAGCGGCTTTTTCATTACATGCCATAAGAGATAATGCTATGCAGAGTGTAAAAATAGAAATAAATGTCTTTTTTGTTTTCATGAATAATTACTCCTTTAAATTGTAATAGATTGCAGCCTTTGGACAAGCTTTTATACATGCCCCGCACCGTATGCATTCCGGATGATCTGGAGTCTTACATACCTCCACATCCATTTTACATGCCTTTGAACACTGGTTACATCCGACACATCTGCTGCTGTCAACCTTGATACGAAGAAAGCTGATCTTATTAAACAATGAGTAGATTGCGCCAAGAGGACAAAGCCATTTACAGAAGGGCCGGTAAAACAAAATACTCAGTACAACCACTGTGATCAGAATAAGGCATTTAAAAGAAAAGAGTTTTCCCAGTGCAGACCGTATGGCAGCATTTCCAAGGGAAAGCGGGATAGCCCCCTCCAGAACACCCTGTGGACAAATGTACTTACAGAAGAACGGATCGCTCATTCCTACGGAGTTCGTTACGAGCATTGGCAGAAGTATAACGAAAACAATAAGGATGATATATTTCAGGTATCGTAGCGGCTTCAGTCTGGCGGTGGAGAATTTCCTGCCGGGGATTTTGTGCAGCAAATCCTGGAACCATCCAAACGGGCACAAAAAACCACATATAAATCTTCCCAGTGTCACACCGAGCAAAATAAAAAATCCGGTTATATAGTACGAAAATTTAAAGCTGGAGGATCCGACAACTGCCTGGAAGGCACCGATTGGGCATGCACCTGCCGCAGCAGGGCAGGAATAACAGTTTAATCCCGGTACGCATATTGTTTTTGCCTTGCCCTGGTATATTTTTCCCATAAATAAATTGGGGAGGTGGATATTGGTAAGCAGCGTGGCAGCTGCCTGTATCCATCCGCGTATTCTGGCTGTCTGCTTTGACAGTAATTCCTTTTTCTTATCCAATTCCGACACACTCCAGACATAATTTTATTGCTTTGCCAAGCACGATGGCTGCCTCTCCCCTGATCGCACCGTAGCTGACCATGGCTATACCTGTGATGAGTAAAATGATCTGAGATATTTTTCTGCGCTTCAAGCTATTACAGCTCCTTTCTGTTATCGTATTTATTGACCGGCTGACATTGGTATTATACAATACCTGTTGTAAAATTAGTGTTAAGAAGCAGGTGTAAAATTTTGAGATTATTAATAGTTGAAGATGAAAAGGAAATATGTGACCTGGTCGCGAAAAGCCTGTATGATGCTGGATACGAGGTGGATACCTGTTATGATGGGAAAGAGGCTCTTGATTGTATCCTCACAGAGGCCTATGATCTGATCGTTCTGGATCTGAATCTGCCCGGCATGGATGGGATGGAGATACTGAAGGAGCTCAGGCAGTTCAATGAGGAGACAAAGGTTCTGATATTGTCTGCAAGAGGGCAGATCGCGGATAAGGTTGAAGGTCTGGATGCGGGAGCAAATGATTATATGGAAAAACCATTTCATCTGCAGGAGCTTGAGGCGCGTATCAGAAGCCTGACAAGAAGGAAGTTTGTGCAGAAGGATATATGTCTGGAAGGTGGAGACATAAGGTTCGACACGATAAGACGTGAGGCATATGCAAAGGGAAAAATGGTTTCCCTGACAAGAAAAGAAAATGGTATCCTGGAATATCTGCTGCTTAATCAGGGAAGGCCGGTAAGTCAGGAGGAATTGATGGAGCATGTCTGGGATTCCTCTGTGGACAGCTTTAGCGGAGCTATCAGAGTGCATATGTCTTCGCTTAGAAAAAAGCTTAAAGAGGTGCTTGGCTATGATCCGATCCTGAACAAGGTGGGAGAGGGGTATAAAATAAGAGAGGAGTCCGATAGATGAGAAAAATGTCGCTGCAGTGGAGACTTACCTGTGTGATCACATTATATATTGCGGTTATATGTGGATGTCTGACTATGCTTGTCTATAAAAATGGTGTGTATTACATTGATTCTCTGCAGGAGACGGTTGATGCCCAGGGAGATGACAAGGGGGAAGACACGGATGAAATCTATATCAGCATCCCGGAGGATAAGTGGGATGAGTTTGCCAATAATTTTTCTGTCCAGGTGTACAATAATAAGGCTGATTACAAAAAAAACAGCTTGATAATTTCAGCATTACTGGCCTTTCTTGGTGGGATTGCCACATACTTTATAAGTGGGCATGCACTTAGGCCACTCAGTGAGTTTTCTGATAAGATCGAAGAGGTACAGGCACAAAATCTGGCAGATTCACGAATAGAAGAAAATAAGGTTAAAGAGCTGAACCAGCTTAGTGTTTCGTATAATAAGATGCTTGAACGGCTTTCAGAGGCATTTGAGATACAGAGACAATTTACCGCAAATGCAGCGCATGAGCTCCGGACCCCGTTAGCCCTGATGCAGGTGCAGCTTGATGTATATAATGCCGGCCATCATCCAGGCAATGATGCAGATACCCTGCAGACGATAAAGATGGTTACTGAGCAGAATGAAAGACTCAGCAAAATGGTAAAGACGCTTCTTGACATGAGTGAGCTTCAGACTGTAGGACGGGATGAAAAGATCATAGTTGGGGCTCTTGTTGATGAGGTATTGGAGGATCTTTGGCCTCTTGCGCAGGAAAAAAATATAAGGCTGACCGGAAAGTGTAAGGATATAACGATGACCGGAAGTGATATCCTTATTTACAGGCTGGTATATAATCTCGTTGAAAATGCTGTCAAATATAATCATTCAGGCGGACAGGTTACGGTAACCGCATACCAGAAGGAAAAGCATATTTACCTGTCGGTAGAGGATACGGGAAGCGGAATCCCTGAAGAGCTCAGGGAGCGTGTGTTTGAACCCTTCTTCCGCGTGGATAAATCCAGAAGCCGGGAGCTTGGCGGTGTAGGACTTGGACTTGCCCTGGTCCGTGAAATCGTGAGAGTGCATGATGGCAGTATTACGGTTAAGTCCAGTCCGTCTGGAGGAACAGTTTTTTGCGTGAGCTTTACGCAGTGACCGGATATTTGATGGGAGCAGGTGAGCCTTGGCCAAGCATTTTCCAGGATCATGTAGAAATACATGATCCTTTTATTGTGCAGAAAAACTAGAAGGGATTCTGGCGGAAATAAGAAATCAAAAGTCTTGACATTCGTCCGAAAAGACTTATAATTACCAATAGTAATTACCTTTGATAATTAATTGAAGAAGGAAAGGAAAAATCTATGACAATAAGAAAGATAAAGGAATTATTAGATGCCTGTTATGAGGCGAAGCGCATCCGGGAGCTTCTGCCGCCCCTCCCTGCAGGGGTGATGCCTTCCTATATCCAGTATCTGGACATTATCGGCACGCTGGAAGCACAGGGTGAACAGGTGAAGATATCGGATATCAGTGATGTACTGCATATTCCAAGACCGGGTGTAACAAGAACGGTGAAGGAGATGGAAGCGAAGGGGTATGTCAGAAAGCTGGCTTCCCAGGAGGATGGAAGGATCACATATATTTCTGCTACGGAAAAGGGAAAGCAGCTTTCTGAAAAATATGATGAACAGTATTTTGCAGAACTGATACCTTTTCTTACCGGGATTTCCGATGAGGATGCGGAATGTACGATCCGGACGATCAGAACCTTATATCAGGTGATGTACGAAAGGAGAGATAAAGATGACAAATGATAAATCAGATTTTACACAGGGCAGTATTCTGAAAAAACTGACCTTTTTTATGATCCCCATATTAGGTGCACTGGTGCTGCAGGCGGCGTATGGTGCTGTGGATCTGCTGGTGGTTGGCAGATTTGGCTCCACACAGGGACTTTCCGGAGTTTCCACAGGCAGCCAGGTACTGAATCTGGTCACCTTTGTAGTGACGCAGCTGGCCATGGGTATTACAGTGCTGATCGCCAGATATATGGGAGAAAAGAAGACAGAGCAGATTGGCAGTGTGATTGGCGGTGCAGCAGTAGTTTTTACGATTATATCCATAGTGCTGCTTGTTCTGATGGTCTGTCTGGCAAGACCCATCTCCATACTGATGCAGGCGCCGGAAGAAGCTCTTGCACTGACCACTTCCTATGTAAGGATCTGCGGCGCTGGAATTCTGTTTATTGTAGCCTATAATCTGCTTTCTGCTATATTCCGCGGGCTTGGCGACAGTAAGTCACCACTTCTGTTTGTACTGGTAGCCTGTATCGTCAATATCATCGGAGATCTTGTGCTGGTAGCTGGGCTTCATCTGGATGCCGCAGGGGCTGCCCTTGCAACGGTATTTGCACAGGCAGTAAGCGTGGTGTTTGCACTTCTCCGTTTAAAGAAAAAGGGACTTCCTTTTTCTATAAGCAAACAGGATTTCAGGCTGAACGCACAGTGCCGCAAATTTCTTGGCATCGGACTGCCGCTGGCTCTGCAGGAGTGCCTGACACAGCTTTCCTTCCTGGCATTGTGTGCCTTTGTCAACAGGCTGGGACTGACAGCATCTTCCGGATACGGTGTTGCCTGTAAGATCGTAAATTTCGCCATGCTGATCCCCAGTGCCCTGATGCAGTCCATGGCATCCTTTGTTTCCCAGAATGTAGGGGCAGGAAATCAGAAGCGGGCGAAAAAGGCCATGGCTGCCGGTATCGGAATCGGTGTGAGCATAGGCGTTGTTGTGTTTGCCCTGATCCTTGCAAGAGGAGATCTGCTGACGGCCTGCTTTTCGACGGATGCCGCTGTTATTCAGAAGGGATATGAGTATCTGAAGGGTTTTGCACCGGAAACCATTTTAACGGCAATCCTGTTCAGCATGGTCGGCTACTTTAATGGAAATGACAAGACCCTGTGGGTTATGATCCAGGGACTGATCCAGACACTTCTTGTGCGGCTGCCGCTGGCTTATTTTATGAGTATCCAGCCGGATGCCAGCCTGACAGCAATCGGGCTTGCCGCACCCATTTCCACAGCAGTGGGGATTGTTCTGAATGTTGGTTTTTATATTTATCTGAACCGGAAAAGTGCCACTGTTTTTAACAAAAAGAGCTGATTTATGTCAGAAAAGGTTGGTAGAAAGTGATATCTGCTTTTGCTATAATAGGTTAAAATAAGTAGCAAAGGTAGGAAAAACATGAGAAAACAATACATAGACAATATAAGGTCACTGACGATTCTTCTGGTGGTGCTGTACCATGTGATCTATATGTTTAACCATGTGGCAACAGATGGCGTGATCGGGCCGGTGACAGCCTTTCATGGACAGGATACCCTGCAGTATCTGCTGTATCCCTGGTTTATGGTCATCCTTTTTATCCTGAGCGGTATGTGCTCCCGGTTTTATCTGGAAAAGCATACGGAGAAGGAATATGTCCGGGCAAGAACAGAAAAGCTGTTAGTACCTTCCACCATAGGCATTCTGATATTTGGATGGGCACAGGGGTATTTTAATATGGCGATCAGTCATGCCTTTGACAATATACCGGAAATCATTCCAGGGCCTGTTTTATATCTGATCCTCTGCGTATCAGGAACCGGGGTACTCTGGACGATCCAGATCATGTGGATACTGTCCATGGTCCTTTTGCTGATCCGAAAGCTGGAAAGGGGACGTCTGTCTGTCCTGACAGAAAAAGCCGGGATTCTGACAGCACTGCTTCTTGGCATCCTTATCTATGGAAGTGCACAGATCCTGAATATGCCGGTGATCAGTGTATACCGTTTTGGTATTTACGGGATGGCATTTCTGACCGGGTATTATGTGTTTACTCAGGAAAAAGTGATAAAGGAACTGGAGAAATACTGGCTGCCCCTGCTCCTTGCGGCATTTGCGGCAGGGATCCTCTACACCTGTGTATATTATGGAAAAAATTATGCGGTGGAGCCTTACGTAAACAGTCCTCTGGCAGTACTTTATGGATGGCTGATGTGCCTTGCAGTGATAGGAGGAATGAAACGCTTTGCAGACAGAGAAAGCAGGGGATGGCAGTTTCTGAAGCAGAGAAGCTTTGGACTCTATGTGTTTCATTATCTGCCGTTATCTGCCTGCGCATATGCACTGTATACCTATACGAATCTTCCAGGTATCCTGCTGTATGTTCTGACAGGGCTGGCAGCTTTCTTTGGTGGGCTTCTTTTATATGAGATCGTAAAAAGAATCCCGGGTGTGCGCTGGTGTCTCCTTGGACTGCAAAGATGAAAACTGGCATTAACAGAAACAGGAAATGATCCGATATCTTTAACAGGAACATTTCCTTTTTTTATGAAAAGGTTGAAGCTGCAGAACACAGGTTGTGGGAGAAATCAGACATGAGAGTAAAGAACATTTCCTTTTATATGGGAAATAACGCGGTTCAAAGAAAACATAGCGAAGAAAATAAAATCATTGACGGACGTGGCACAGCCATGGCCTCAGATTCCATTGCAGCCAAAAAGGCACAGGCGCAGAAGAAAGCCATGAAGATCATTGGGGATGCTTTTTCTGGTGATAAGAAGATAGATGACGATCTGAACGAGCGCAGGGAAAAGGTCCGTACTCTGCAGAAGGAGAGCGGCGAAAATAAGGTGGCTATGAAGGATCTGCAGGATCAGAGAGAAAAGCTGTTAGAACAGGGCTATGCAGCAGACAGTGACGAGGTGAAAAATCTGGATGAGCAGGTGAAGTCCTATGCGGAGCTGATTTCTGATACAGAAAACGAGATCCAGATGGAGAACGCAGTGGTCAGACAGTCAAAGCTTGAGCGGCTGAAATCCGATCCCATGGTAAAGGCCAGAGAGCAGGCAGATTCCGTGCTGGAAGCGGCCAGTGATGAAATCCTTGGAGATCTGATCGCCGAGGGTAAGCAGCATATCGACGAAAAGCTGGAAGAGGAAAAGAAGAAGGCCGAAGAGGCAAAAGAGAAGAAGGAAGAGCTGGAAGAGCAGATCGAAGCCAGAAAAGAGGACAGGAAGGAGCAGGAGAAGCTCACAGAGGATATTCTGGAGGCTGCTAAGGAAATGGAAAATGCAGGAAATACAGTATCCGACGCACAGCAGGCTATTAAGACTCTGATGAATAAGATGAGCCTGGTGGAAGATGATGTGAAGGGTGCTGCAGTAGATCAGGGAGTATAAAAGCTGTTCCGGATATTCAGAAATGCAAGAAGCTGGCTGATATTTTTCAGGTATCGCTGGATGATCTTGTGAACTATGAAAAGGATGAAAATGAGTTTGGAGTTGGTGTGCCGCCAAAGGGAAAGCACATCTTTGGCATGGTAAAGGTAGGAGACAAGGGACAGATCGTGATTCCTGCAAAGGCCAGAAAAATTTTCCGGATAGAACCGGGAGATAACCTGATTGTTCTCGGAGATGAAGCACAGGGAATCGCCATTCTCAAAGAGAAGGATTTTATGGGGATGGTACATAAGATCAGAACAGGACAATAGGAAAGAAGAGGGGAAGCTATGAATGCAGCACAGAAAATTCTGATTATTATAGGAGCATTTTTCGCGGCGATAGGAGGAACGATTGCTCTTATTATGGGAAGCATGGCCAGGCTTACGGGGATGCCATTTATGGCATTCGTGGCGATACCGCTATTATTTGTGGCACTTGGAGCCGGATTCATCATTGCCGTTCTGATCAGTTATTCACGTAAGCGGAAGATCAGAACCCATGGAATCAGATACGAGGCTAAGATCTACGGTTATGTGGAGAATACCTCTTATACGGTAAATGGCAGATATCCGGTGAACACAAAGGTACGTTATTTTGATGCAGATCAGGTGGAACGGGAGGCAGTGATCCCTACAGGCTTTGCCAGAGGAAGCGGGGAATATCCTATTGGCATGACCATTACCATTTATGAGTACCGGGGGAAATTCAGCTTTGACCCTGCTTCTGTAAGAGATGAGGTGATTCCGGGTGAGGCAGAGCTGATGGATGACAAGCCACTTGAACCTGAAAAGCTGAAAATGGTGGCTGTGACCTGCAAAAACTGCGGCGCAAGCTATCAGGCTGCGACAGGATATTCCAGCAGGTGTCCTTACTGTGGCGGGTATCAGAATGTATAAGCCGTTGGCATAACAGGCGGCAGGAATGGCAGACAGAAAACATATCGAAATATGGGGAGAGAATGATATGCAGGTTGTGGGGGCGTCTTCTGTTTATCTGCAGAAGGTGACAGATAAGGAGCAGAATCGACAGGGACAGCAGACAAAAAAGGTTTCCCTGACGGCAGATTATACGAAATATGTACATGCAGTCCAGGATGGTTATATTGAGGAAGACGGAGTCAGGATTTCCATTTCAGATGAAGCCAGAGAAGCGCTGGAAAAGCTCCGGGATCAGTGGCAGGAACTGCAGGATGAGATGAATGCAGAGTGGATTATGAAGAAGGATCAACAGGCAGCGGAGAGATCATCAAAGAGCATGCAGGAGAGAACGAAGGATCAGGCCAAAGCGATGGAAATAGCCAGAAGGATTGCAAAGGGCGGACATGTACCACCAAAGGATGAACAGACGCTGCTTGATTATTCCAGTGACATGTATCAGATGGCAAAGCAGGCAGGGATGCTTGCAAAGAAGCATAAGAAATATAAAAAGGCACTGACCGAGGATGAGAAAAAAACAGAGGAGAAATCCATGTCAGAAGACGGTGGACAGGCAGCAGGACCGGAGCGGTATGAGATTGTGATGGAGATTTCGTCAGGAGAAGGAGGGATGGCAGATGGAAGTGCTGATGCAGAATAAACAGGAAAAAACAGTAATTTCTTCCAAAAGGGAGCTGGCAAGCTACGTGTTCCAGATGCTGACAGAAACAGAATCCAAGACGGAAATGTCAGAGGATGAAAAGAGACGCATGGAGGCCAGGATCATAGCAAAGCTGAAAGCTGGTAAGAAGCTGACCGGAGAGGAAATGGATTTCCTTAGGCGGTACAATACAGAGCTGTATCTGACGGCAGTCAGGGTACAGCAGATGGCAGAGGGGCTGAAGGAACAGCTTAAGAGAGCGAAAAGTAAAGAAGAGGCAGATGCGATCGTATCAACTGCTTACAGCAGTATTTCTGATAAAGATCCGGCAAAGGAATACCTGACAGCCGCTGTCAGCAATGTTTCCACAGAATTCCGCAGATCAGGTGCCTACAACAGACTACCAAATACCATAGACGAAGTGGAGAAAGCAAAGAAGAAGCAGACGAAAAACCCTTTTAAGGAATCAGATGAAAAGGATATAGATACAGAGGACGATTTTGATCTGACAGGCTGGAGTCCATTGCAGGAGGTACTGGATGCCATGCCGACATTCAGTGCAGAAGCCTGAAATGAGGAACAGCAGAGAAACAGGGAGGGAGAGATATGCTTACAGGGACGATACGCAGCCAGGTGCAGCTGCAGATGCTGGATCAGAAATGGCAGAAGAAAAAGACAGATATGGCAGCCGGAAAGAAAGAGGATAAGGAGCTGACTGCAGAAGAACGGGAATGGCAGAATTATCAGGATCAGATGGACAAGATCCGGGAATCTGACAGCTACAGCCAGATCTATACCAAGCTGAAAAGCGGTGGTACGCTGACGGAAGAAGAGATCCAGAGGCTGAAGGAAAAGGATCCGGAAGCCCTGGCAGAATATGAGCGTGCACAGGCAGAAAAGAAGCAGTATGAGAAACAGCTGAAAAACTGCAGGACAAAGGAAGATGTGGAAAAGCTGAAAATGAACCGGGTTGGGAATTTCGCAGCAAGGGCCAAGGAGATCGCAAGCAATCCCTATATTCCGAAGCATAAAAAGGTTGAGCTGATGAACCAGTTAAATAATGAGGTGTGCCTGATCGCAGATGCCCATGCCAGATTTACGAAATCGGTAGAATATCATGATCTCCCTACAGAGGGGGAGGAGCAGGAGAAGCGGGCACAGGAAGCAGCGGACAGGCAGGACAGAGAAACAGATCAGGTGCAGGAAGCAGCAGGCAGTGCAGATCAGACAGACAGGACAGAAGAGACGACAGCTGGAAAGGAAGAGGCAGAGACCGGTACAGAGCCTGAGGAAATGGATTCTGATTTTGAGAACATTTATCAAAGTATCCGGCTTTTCCTGCAGAAAGAAGGAGCAGAAAACGGGAAATTCAGCCTTCAGGTGTAGAAAACAGGGAAGAAAGGAATAAAATCCCGAAGAAAATGAAAATTTATAATAAAAATGTTGTTTTTCGGAGGGTTGGCTGTTAAAATAGGAGTTGGATTTTAGCAAGATAAAAAGCTATAAAAAATTCAATAGAAAGGATGTAAAGTTATGTCATTAGTAACAACAACAGAAATGTTCAAGAAGGCATATGACGGCGGATACGCAATCGGTGCTTTCAACGTAAACAACATGGAAATCGTTCAGGGTATTACTGAGGCAGCAGGCGAACTGAACAGCCCTGTTATCCTTCAGGTATCCAAGGGAGCTCGTGCTTACGCTAACCACACTTATCTGGTTAAGTTAGTTGAGGCAGCAGTTATCGAGAACCCTCAGATCCCGATCGCACTTCACCTGGATCATGGTGATTCCTTTGAATTATGTAAATCCTGTATCGATGGCGGATTCACATCCGTTATGATCGATGCTTCTTCCAAGTCTTTCGAGGAGAACATTGCACTGACCAAGCAGGTTGTTGAGTATGCACATGCTCACGGTGTTGTAGTAGAGGCAGAGCTTGGTACTCTGGCTGGTATCGAGGATGAAGTTTGTGTAGAGGCTGGTAATGAAGCTTATACACGTCCTGAAGAAGTAGAAGAGTTCGTTGACAGAACAGGCTGTGACTCTCTTGCAATCGCAATCGGTACTTCTCATGGTGCATACAAGTTTACAGCAGCTCAGTGTACAAGAAATGCTGATGGTATTCTTGTTCCCCCTCCGCTTCGTTTCGACGTTCTTGAGGAGTGCATTAAGAGACTTCCCGGATTCCCGATCGTTCTTCATGGTTCATCTTCCGTTCCTCAGGAATTCGTTAAGATGGTTAACCAGTACGGTGGAAATATGCCTGATGCAGTAGGTATTCCGGAAGAGCAGCTTCGTAAGGCAGCTCAGCTTGCTGTATGTAAGATCAATATCGACTCCGATATCCGTCTTGCTATGACAGGTAACATCCGTAAGTATTTTGCAGAGCATCCTGATCACTTCGATCCTCGTCAGTACTTAAAGCCCGCTAGACAGGCTGTTAAGGACATGGTTGCTCACAAGATCCTTCACGTTCTTGGATCTGATGGAAAGGCCTAAAGAATCGGAATCTGAAAAGATAACGACTATCAAAGCTATTATGAGGCGTCTGCTTATGGCAGACGCCTTTTTGCGTGCCACAGGAAATCATACTGAGAAAATCTCTCATTTCGTTCCTGTGCAGAAATGCTACAATAAGGATACAGAGTAATTTCAGAACGAAAGAAGGACAGTGTGAGATGAAAGTATATGAGTTTGGAGATAAGCAGAAGCCTGCGATCCTGTTGCTGCCGGGTACGTGCTGTTATTGGAGATCCAATTTTGGGCATGTGATTGAGCCACTGCAGAAGAGCTTTTATGTATGTTGTGTATCCTATGATGGCTTTGATGACACCGAGGACACTGAATTTCCTTCCATGCTGGAGGAAACGGCAAAGATTGAAAATTATATTAAGGAAAAGCATGGTGGTCATGTAAGGGCTGCGTATGGCTGCTCCCTTGGTGGTTCTTTCGTAGGGCTGTTGGCTGCCAGAGAAAATATCCAGATGGATTATGGCATTCTTGGCGGCTCAGATCTGGATCAGGCAGGTGCCTTCAAAACAAAACTGCTTTGTAAGATTGCCATGCCGCTTCTTTATCCCTTTATCCATGACGGACAGTTCAAACAGAAATTCATGCAGAAGAAAATGAAGAAAATCATGGAAAATGGAAGTGGGTATGAAAAAACTTTTATGAACATGATGAAGACCCCGGAGGGAAAGTGTCTTTCCTTTATCAGCAGAGAAAGTGTGGAGAGGCAGTTTGCATCGGATATGATAACACCCCTGCCAGATCATATTTCACCAAAGCATGGAGAGATCCATATCATATATGCCCTGCAGATGGGAGAAAAGTACAGAAAACGTTACTATCAGCATTTTGCGAAGCCGGTGCTGCACGAATTTAATATGAAGCATGAGGAGCTTCTGGCCTGTCATAAGGAAGAATGGGTCAGGACGATAGAAGAGATCTGTATTCCGAAAGAATAAAAAAGAAAACCGGATGTGGAAAACCACATCCGGTTCTTTTTGTTAGAATACGCTTTATCAGCGGATCAATTATAACTGAGGACCTGCAGCAACAAGTGCCTTACCTGCATCGTTTCCTTCGTATTTAGCGAAGTTCTTGATGAATCTCTGTGCAAGATCCTTAGCCTTTGTTTCCCACTCGGAAGCATCAGCATAAGTATCACGAGGATCAAGGATAGCAGGATCTACTCCAGGAAGAGCTGTAGGTACTTCGAAGTTGAAGTAAGGGATCTTCTTGGTAGGAGCGTTTACGATGTCACCGTTAAGGATTGCATCAATGATTCCACGGGTATCCTTAATGGAGATACGCTTGCCAGTTCCGTTCCATCCTGTGTTTACAAGATAAGCCTTAGCGCCGCTCTTCTCCATCTTCTTAACGAGCTCTTCTGCATACTTTGTAGGATGCAGCTCAAGGAATGCCTGTCCGAAGCAAGCAGAGAAGGTAGGAGTAGGCTCTGTGATTCCACGCTCTGTACCAGCCAGCTTAGCTGTGAATCCTGACAGGAAGTAGTACTGTGTCTGATCAGGTGTCAGAGCAGATACCGGAGGAAGTACGCCGAAAGCATCTGCGGACAGGAAGATTACGTTCTTAGCTGCCGGTGCAGAAGAGATAGGACGTACAATGTTCTTAATATGATTGATAGGATAAGATACACGGGTATTCTCGGTTACGCTCTTATCTGCGAAATCAATCTTACCCTCAGCATCAAGAGTTACGTTCTCAAGAAGAGCGTTGCGCTTGATTGCATTGTAGATATCAGGCTCAGAATCCTTATCCAGGTTGATAACCTTAGCGTAGCATCCACCTTCAAAGTTGAATACGCCATTGTCATCCCAGCCGTGCTCGTCATCACCGATCAGGAGACGCTTAGGATCTGTGGAAAGGGTTGTCTTACCTGTTCCGGAAAGACCGAAGAAGATAGCTGTGTTCTTGCCATCCATATCTGTGTTAGCAGAGCAGTGCATGGAAGCCATGCCCTTCAGAGGCAGATAGTAGTTCATCATAGAGAACATACCCTTCTTCATTTCTCCGCCGTACCATGTATTAACAATAACCTGCTCGCGGCTTGTGATATTGAAAGCAACGCAGGTTTCGGAGTTCAGACCGAGCTCCTTGAAGTTCTCTACCTTAGCCTTGGAAGCGTTGTAAACAACGAAATCAGGCTCGAAGTCCTTCAGCTCTTCAGCTGTAGGCTTGATGAACATATTGGTAACAAAGTGAGCCTGCCAAGCAACCTCAACGATGAAACGGATTGCCATACGGGTATCCTTGTTAGCGCCACAGAAAGCATCTACTACGAAAAGTCTCTTGTTGGAGAGCTCTTTCTTAGCGATATCCTTAACAGCTGCCCATGTAGCCTCTGTCATAGGATGGTTGTCATTCTTGTACTCATCGGATGTCCACCATACAGTATCCTTGGAATTCTCATCTACAACGATGTATTTGTCTTTAGGGGAACGACCTGTATAGATACCGGTCATTACATTAACAGCGCCAAGTTCGCTGACCTGACCTTTTTCGTAACCTTCCAGTTCAGGTTTGGTCTCTTCCTCGAATAACATTTCGTAAGAAGGATTGTGAACGATTTCCGTTGCTCCGGAAATGCCATACTTGCTTAAATCGATTTCTGCCATTTTTCTGACCTCTTTCTTTAATATAGTAATATCATAAAATATCCTGCTAATAATTATACATATTTAGCCGACAAAATCAACCAAAACTTCACTTTTTTACTGCGTTTTTACCGGGAGAATATTCAACAATATAGTACTTTGTGCCTGCAATAGATTGATAATGAGAAAAGAAACTGATAAAATAAAAAGAACAAAGAAAAAGCAGGAAGCAGGGAGGTCTGAAAATGGGCAGAGCCATGACGGCTGAAATGTTGACATTGATACTGATCCTGCTGCCGGCAGTGGCAGGTATTCTGGCATCTTACGTGCTGTACAGGATTATTTTCTGCTATCCGCAGAAAAAGAGACTGGCACCTGGAAAGCTGCCGGAGAGCCGGATGTATGCACCGTGGACAGAGCGGCTTAAGGAAAGCTGTCTTTTAATGGACAGAATGCCCTTTGAGAAGCTTACGATCCGGGCAGAGGATGATCTGACCCTGCAGGGAAGGCTGTATGAGGGAGAGACGGGAAAACCCCTGATCCTGTTCTTTCATGGTTATCATGGAGGATATCAGTGGGATGGCTTTGGATTTTTCCAGTTGTTTCGGAAGGAAGGATATTCACTCTTTGTGGCAGAGCAGCGTTCTCATGGGGAAAGCAGTGACAGAACCATTACCTTTGGTATCCGGGAGAGAAAGGATGTCAGAAGGTGGGCAGAGCATTTGGCAGAGCGTTTCCAGGAAAAGACAATACTTCTTGCCGGGGTGTCCATGGGAGCAGCTACGGTGATGATGGCAGAGACAGAAGAGCTGCCTGTAAATGTAAAAGGGATCATAGCAGACTGTGGTTATACTTCACCGGAGGATATTATAAAGAAGAATATCAGAGAGCTGCATTTTCCCATGTGGCCAACGTATCCACTGGTGAGGCTTGGAGCCAGAATGTACGGGCACTTTAATATGGAAGAAACCTCAGCGATAGAAGGGGTAGAAACAGGTAAGCTGCCGGTTCTTTTTATCCATGGGGATAAGGACAGTGTCGTACCCTATGCTATGTGTGAAAGCCTGTACGGTGCCTGCAGGAGCAGAAAAAAGCGCCTGACAGTACAGGGAGCAGACCATGCGGTCTGCTCCCTGGCAGCAACAAACGATTATGTACAGGCAATTCTCAGCTTTGCAGAAGGGCTGATAAATGAGGAAACTACAGGCTGAGTACCTGACCCTTGAAAATAATATCCTTAATATTCAGATCCTGATCCAGGATCAGCAGATTGGAAAGCGCACCCTCAGTAATCTGACCGTGTGCTTTTTCTATGCCAAGCTCTCTGGCGGGATTGATGGTAGCTGCCTTTACCGCACTTGCAAGCGGGATGCCGGCACTCTTTACCACATGGCGCATGCAGTCCATCAGGTTCGTTACAGAACCGGCGATCGTACCGTCTTTCAGGGTGGCAAGGCGTCCCTTTACAGTAACATCCTGGCCGCCCAGGGTATAGGAGCCATCCGGCATACCGGCAGCACGCATGCTGTCACTGATCAGGATGATACGTTCATCGGTGTAGAGACAGAAAGCAGCGCGGATCATGGGATCGGATACGTGGATGCCATCACAGATCATTTCCACATGAACCTTCTTATCATCATAAGCGGCACCGACAATACCGGTATCTCTGTGGGCAAAGGGCGGCATGGCGTTGAACAGATGAGTTACATGGGAAGCACCCTTCTGAAATGCCTCTGTGGCAGTTTCATAATCTGCTGTACTGTGGCCAAGGGAGATCACGATATCCTTAGAGGCTTCTTTGATAAATTCCATGGCACCGGGAAGCTCCGGAGCCAGCGTGATAAGCTTTGGAAGGCCGGGAGCCTTAGCAAGAAGTCTGTGGAACATGGTAAGATCCGGATTCATAATATAGTCCGGGTTCTGTGCGCCCTTCTTTGCCGGAGAAACGAAGGGTCCTTCCAGATTGATCCCGGTAAGGACAGCGCCGTCTCTGTCAGCTTCAGCAGTTTCGGATACATACTGCTTTGCAGTGGACAGGGCATCTGAAAGGATCTCCTCAGACAGAGTCATGGTAGCAGGGCAGATTGCTGTGATACCGCTTTTTAATTCATAGGCAGCCATCTTCCGGATGCCTTCAAGGTCGTGGTCACTGATATCACTGCCTACGCAGCCGTGAAAGTGAAGATCCACAAGACCGGGGATCACATAGCAGCCCTCTGCGTCATAGACATCACTGCCGGATGCAGCTTCTCCTGGAGCGTGCAGAGACTTGATCTGTATTCCCTCTATTTCAATTTCCTTTTTTTCGAAGGAAGTTCCCTTTGTAAAAACAGTTCCGTTTTTGATCAGCATAACAATTCCTCCCCGTATAATGTGATTTTTATTTTTGATGAATAGAGAATAACAATTTCATTTTGGAAAAACAATACCGGCGGCGGAAACGGACAAAAAAAGTCAAATATTCACATCACTGGCAATACTCAGGAAGAGCGATTATTTCTATAATGAAATCAGAAAACCAAGGAGGTATTTCACAATGCGATATGGACATTTTGATGATGAAAAACGGGAATACGTGATCGAGAGAGTGGATCTGCCCACTTCCTGGACCAACTATCTGGGTGTGGAGGACACCTGTGTAGTTGTGAATCACACCGCAGGCGGATATATGTTTTACAAAACTCCGGAATATCACCGGATCACCAGATTCCGGGGAAATGCAGTCCCCATGGACAGACCGGGACATTATGTATATCTCCGGGATACAAAAAGCAAGGATTACTGGAGCATTTCCTGGCAGCCGGTAGGCAAGCCTCTTGACCAGGCGGCATACACTTGCAGACACGGACTTTCCTATACTACATATGAATGCGATTACAGCAATATCAGGGCAAGCCAGACACTGTGCGTTCCGATCGGGGACAATCTGGAGCTGTGGGATGTAAAGGTAAAGAATGAGGGAACAGAGGCAAGAGACCTGCAGATCTTTTCCTACTGTGAATTTTCCTTCCACCATATTATGATCGACAATCAGAACTTCCAGATGAGTCTTTACTGCGCAGGCAGCAATTATGAAGACGGCATCATTGAATATGATCTTTTCTATGAAGAGTTCGGATACCAGTATTTTACCATGTCAGAGACACCGGACGGTTTTGACTGCCTGAGAAATAAATTCCTTGGCTTGTATCATACGGAGGATAATCCGGTGGCTGTCATCAACGGACAGTGCAGCGGCTCCTTTGAAAAAGGAAACAATCACTGCGGATCCCTGCAGAAGAATATCCACCTTGAGCCCGGCGAGGAGAAGCGGATCATCTTTATCCTGGGAGAAGGAAACAGGGAAAAGGGCAGAGCGGCCAGAGAAAAATATAAGGATCCGGCAGCTGTAGATGCCGCATATGCAGCCTTAAAGGAGTACTGGAATCTGAAGCTTGACAAGCTCCAGATCAAAACACCAAACGAAGGCATGAACACCATGATCAATACCTGGACATTGTACCAGTCAGAAATCAATGTCATGTTCTCCCGTTTCGCTTCCTTTATTGAGGTAGGAGGGAGAACCGGACTTGGTTACAGAGATACCGCACAGGATGCCATGACTATCCCGCATTCCAATCCTGCAAAGTGTAAGCAGAGAATTGTAGAGCTGCTGCGTGGACTGGTATCCGAGGGGTACGGCCTTCACTTGTTTGATCCGAAGTGGTTTGAGCCGGATAACGAAGAGAAGCCCTTCAAGTCTCCTACCGTTATCCCGGAATTTGATAAGAGCAATATGATCCACGGCTTGAAGGATGCCTGCTCCGATGATGCGCTCTGGCTTGTTTCTTCTATTGTAGAGTATGTGAAGGAAACCGGCGAAACAGAGTTCCTTGATCAGGTGATCACCTATGCGGATGGCGGAGAAGGCACCGTATATGAGCATATGACAAAGATCCTTGATTTCTCTGCAAAACAGGTAGGAGCAACAGGAATCTGCAAGGGACTGCGTGCTGACTGGAATGACTGTCTGAATCTTGGCGGCGGGGAAAGTGCACTGGTTTCCTTCCTGCATTACTGGGCTCTCCAGAACTTCCTGGAAGCAGCGGAGTATCTTGGCAGAAAAGAGGATGTGGAAAAATACAGCCAGATGGCAGAGAACGTAAAGAAGGTCTGTGATAGAGAACTCTGGGATGGCGAATGGTATATCAGAGGTATTACAAAGAATGGAAAGAAGATTGGTACTTCTGAGGATAAAGAGGGAAAGGTACATCTGGAGTCCAATGCCTTTGCCGTACTTTCCGGGGCAGCTCCCCAGGATAAGGGAGAAAAGGCCATGGACAGCGTAGAGAGATATCTTTACACCCCTTATGGCATCATGCTGAATGCACCGGCCTATACCGTGCCGGATGATGACATCGGATTTGTGACAAGAGTATATCCCGGTCTTAAGGAAAACGGAGCCGTATTCTCTCATCCCAATCCCTGGGCATGGGCAGCGGAATGTAAGCTGGGAAGAGGCGATAGGGCCATGAAGTTCTACAACGCTCTCTGTCCTTATTATCAGAATGATATGATCGAGATCCGTGAGGCAGAGCCTTATTCTTACTGCCAGTTTGTAGTTGGAAAGGATCATACCGCTTACGGCAGAGCAAGACATCCGTTCATGACAGGAAGCGGCGGCTGGTCATATTTCTCAGCTACAAGATATATGCTGGGAATCAGACCGCAGTTTGACTGCCTGCTGATCGATCCCTGTATACCGGCTGACTGGAAGAGCTTTGAAGCAGACCGTGTATGGAGAAAGGCACAGTTCCATATCCTTGTGGAGAATCCGGATGGCGTCATGAAGGGTGTGAAGGAGATCTGGCTTGATGGTGAAAGGGTAGATAAGATACCGGTAATGGCGGAAGGCTCCAGACATGAAGTTAAGATTATAATGGGGAATTAACATAGCTCCAAATAAAAGAAAGTGAGGATGAAAAAATGATTAAATTTGGTACAGGTGGCTGGAGAGCGGTGATCGGAGACGAATTCACGAAGGAAAATATACAGACTCTGGCAAAGGCGCTGGCTGATAAAATGAAGGCAGAGGAAGTGGCAGACAAAGGGATCGTGATCGGCTATGACAGACGTTTTCTTTCCAAGGAAGCCATGCAGTGGTCTGGACAGGTGTTTGCAAAGGAAGGGATCAAGGCATATCTGATCAATAAATCAGCACCGACTCCTCTTGTTATGTTTTATGTCATGAAGCATGAGTTCCCTTATGGAATGATGGTAACTGCAAGCCACAACCCGGCAATCTACAATGGTATCAAGGTATTTACAAAAGGCGGTAGAGATGCAGACGAGAAGCAGACTGCAGAGATCGAAGATTATATCAGGGAAGTAACTGATCTTCCTTTGGCAGAAATGGACTATGATGAAGCGGTAGAAAAGGGACTGATCGAAGAGATTTATCCTCTGAATGAATACCTTGACAATATTATCGCAGCAGTAGACATCGATAAGATCAAGGATGCACATCTGAAGGTAGCGCTGGATCCCATGTACGGTGTCAGTGAGACGTCCTTAAAGACCATTCTTCTGACAGCGAGATGCGATGTGGAAACCATCCATGAAAGACATGATACCCTGTTTGGCGGTAAGCTGCCTGCTCCTTCAGCAGCAACACTCCGTGCACTGCAGACCCATGTGATTGAGCATAAATGTGATATCGGTATTGCAACGGACGGTGATGCAGACCGTATCGGTGTTATTGATGATACCGGAAGATTCCTGCATCCCAATGATATCCTCGTACTTCTTTATTACTATCTGGTAAAGTACAAGGGATGGAAAGGTCCGGTAGTCAGGAATATCTGTACGACTCACAGACTGGACCGTATGGCGGAGGAATTCGGACAGCAGTGCTATGAGGTACCGGTAGGGTTCAAGCATATTTCAGCCAAGATGTATGCAACAGATGCCGTAATCGGTGGAGAGTCCTCTGGTGGCCTTACTGTAAGAGGCCATATCAAAGGAAAGGACGGTATTTATGCAGCAGCACTTCTGGTAGAAATGCTTGCCGTAACCGGTAAGAAGATGTCAGAGATAGCTGCGGAGATTGAAGATAAATTTGGCAGGATCTTTATGGAAGAGAGAGATTACAAGTTCAATCAGGAGAAGAAGGAACATATTAAGAAGATCCTGTTAGAGGATAAGAAGATGCCTGCACTTCCCTTCGAGGTGGAAAAGGTTTCCTATCTTGACGGATGTAAGGTGTACTTTAAAAACGGCGGCTGGGTAACGGCCAGATTTTCAGGGACAGAGCCACTTCTGCGAATTTTCTGTGAGATGCAGAGCGAAGAGGACGCTGTAGAGGTATGTGGAATATATGAAGAGTTTTTGGGACTTACGGCAGAAAAAAAATAAAACTGGTACAAAGAAGCAGGCAGGGAAGGTAAGTGACGGAGTGGGACTCAGTATCCGCATAAAGCTGATCATCAGCTATGCAATTCCGATCCTGCTGATCATCCTGCTTGGAGTGATCTCTTATCAGAAGGCGGCAGAATCCATTATCGGCAGTTATGAAACCAATATGGAGAATACAGCGGTCAAGACGACAGAGTATTATGAACTGATGATGGATACCATTGCTACCGGCTGTAACCGGATCGCAGTGGATACCAGTGTCAGAACCTATTACCGGGGTGGCTACCGGGAGGAACCGTTAGCAGAAAAGAAGGCATTTCAGGAGATTAAAAAGAGCATGCTTCTGAACGCCTTTTCCGGGAATTTCGTAGATGGCTTTTACGTCTTTGGCAATTATGGAGATTTCAGTACATCTTATCTGGATGTCAAAAAGATGGACTACGGAGCCTATGCACAGTCAGCAGAAGGAGAAGAGCTTGCAGCATCCGGAGAAAAGATCCTCTTTGATGGCTATCACAGGGATCTGGATGAGATCACAGGACATGACAGTGAGGCGTATGCCTTTACTGTGAAGAGAAATCTGACAGACCAGGCTTCCAAACCGATCGGCGCTGTGGTAATGGATGTTTCCATGGATGCTGCAAAGGAGCCGCTGTTAAAGCTGGAGCTTGGAGAGGGCAGTGTATGTGCCCTGATCAGTGAAGATGGAAGGCAGATCACAGGAACGGAGACAGAAGAGCTTTCTTTTGGTGATCTTTCAGTATATCAGCAGTTTGTGCAGGGAGAAGAGCAGCAGGTTTCCTGCTATGAAACCTATAAGGGTAAGAAATATCTGTTTCTGTTTTCGAGGGTGGGAGATACAGGTTTTTCAATCAGCATGATGATTCCGGAGTCACTGATCCTGGCAAAGCTGCAGGGTATCAAGAGTGCGACCATGATCGTGGTGATCCTTGCACTTCTGATCTGTGGCTGTACAGCAACGATCATATCCACTGGCATAAACAGTTCTATTGGCAGGATCAGTAAGGTTATGAAGGCAGTGGCTAAAGGTGATCTGACGGTTGCTGTAAAGCTGAAAGGAAATGATGAGTTCAGAAGACTTGGTGAGCATACCAGAGATATGCTGCAAAATTCCGGGGAACTGATAGAACGTGCAGAGCAGGTATCAAAGAAGGTGATCAGGACGGCAGGACATGTGACCAAAGCTTCTGTGAAAATGACTGTTACTACAGATGAGATCGATCAGGCCATCCTCAATGTCAATCAGGGTGTTTATCATCAGAACCAGCAGGCAGGGGAAGGTCTTGCCAGAATGGACGAACTGGCGGAGCAGATCCTGAATGTCATCGGGGAAACGGAGAAGGCCATGGACTGTGCCGGAAAGAACAGGCAGGTTATGGAAAACGGGCTTGGTGCAGTGAAGATCCTGCAGGACAAGGCAGGAGAAACGACTGAGGTTAATGCCAGAGTGATTGAGCGGATTGAGGCGCTGGCAGATGAAACAGGTGCGATTACGGAAATCGTGGGAACGATCCGGGAGATCGCAGGCAGAACAAATCTGCTTTCCCTGAATGCCAGTATTGAAGCAGCAAGGGCAGGCAGCAGTGGAAGCGGCTTTGCTGTTGTAGCGCAGGAGATCCGAAAGCTTTCTGCAGAATCCATGAACTCTGCAGAAAGTATCGGAGAGATCATAGAGCGTATCCAGAAGGAAACAGAGGTTACTGTGCTTACTGCAAGAGAGTCGGAACAGATCGTGGAGGCACAGGGGCAGGCTCTGCAGGAGACGGTAAAGGCATTCCGGAATATGAACAGCAGTACAGATGAGCTGGAGGAGAAGATCAGACGGATCTCTGGCAGTATGCAGCAGATGGAAAAGGGCAAGAGTGCAGCCAAGGAAGTAATCGAAGAGATCTCTTCGGTATCCGCTGATACGCTTGCGTCCACCGATCAGATGCAGGCAGCAGTAAAAGAGCAGCTTGAAGCAGTAAAGGAGCTGACGGATGAGACGGAAGCCCTTGACAGTCAGGCTAGTGCTCTGACCGATGCAATCAATAAGTTTAAAACGAAATAAGGATAAAATAAAATCGGGAGGGATTGCGGAGGACAGTCCCTCCCTGCTATACTATTAAGAGAGAAAGAGATACAGAAAGGGCATTTCACAACAGGAAGAAGAGGGGAAGCCATGGAAAAGGAAAAAAAGAAAAGAAAGTTAAGATGGAGTATGATCGTTATGCTTACCATTTGCTGGTTCCTGCCTCTGATGCTGCTTTCTGCTATTATGATCTTTATTGTCAACGGAAGGATCAACAGACAGCTTGCACAGACGATAGAAACATCGGCAGATCAGGCGATTGATATCTGCCAGATCCGGGTGAATGAAGCAATGGCGGCATCAAAGGATGCATCCTATCTGCCCGAAATCAAAGACAGCTATGAGAATTACCTGAAAAGTGGAGATACCAAGAAGCTTCACCATGATGTGAAGCTGTTTTTACAGCAGCATTACCGCTATAATTCGGATTTTATTATGACAATGCTGTATTTTATGGACAGACCGAATGACCTTTTTTACACCTATCAGAGTCCCGAACTGACCTATGCAGAGGTTAAAAATTTCCGGGATAATGTGAAAGGTGAGGTGTCTGCCATTGCGGAGGATCTGGATACAGGGATTGCCTTTGTGAATATTAACGGCAAGTCCTACATGGTAAGAAATATTGTAAATACCAGCTTCCAGCCCATCGCAGTGCTTGTCATGGAGCTGGACTTAAATCATATGTTTGGCAGTCTGAAAAGTATCTGGGGCTATGAGAAGGGTGATGTTTACATTGATGGAAACAGCATGTTTGGTGTTTATGAAAAGGAGCCATATGAGGGTGCCCCGAATATCAGGAATATGAAGGAGGCCCTTTATTATCACGGAGGGAAGGGCTCCTATATATATAAAAGGATGGAAAGCGGAAGACACAGGATCACCTATGGGGTGACGCTGGATTCCGAGGCCATTGCCGAGGAGATATTACTTGGAAGGACACTGCTTTTTCTGATCGTGATCTTCCTGATCCCACTGATCGTTGTGGTATTCTACTTCTTTGACAGACATGTTAACAAGCCTATAGCCTCCTTAAGAAAGGCTTTTAAGCAGATCGGTGAGGAGAAGTATGGCTATAAGATAGCGGATGAAAATCTGGATGAGGAGTTTGATGCCCTGAAGAACAAGTTTAACAGTATGTCAGACAGGCTGAAGTATCTGTTCGAAAAGATCTATCTGGAGGAGCTGGCACTGCGGGATGCTAATATTATGGCGCTGCAGTCGCAGATTAATCCTCATTTTCTGAACAATACGCTGGAGATCATCAACTGGGAAGCGAGAATGAACGGTAACCGGAAGGTAAGCAGTATGATAGAAGCACTTTCTACCATGCTGGAGGCAACCATGAACCGGAAGAATATCCAGCTGATTCCGCTTTCTGAGGAACTGAGTTATGTGGATGCATATTTATATATCATCGGCCAGCGTTTTGGAGAAAATTTCTCCTGCAGGAAGGATATTGATGAAAGTCTGTTATCCATAAAGGTGCCGAGACTGATCATCCAGCCGATCATTGAAAATGCGGTGGAGCATGGCATGAATATCAGGGAAGGAGGGCAGGTATCTCTCCGGGTATTCCGGAGAGATGACAAGCTTTATATAGAGGTTATGGATAATGGTGTCCTGACCGGCAAGGATAAGGACAAGATCTACAAGCTGCTGAATGAGAAGCAGGAGGAAGCTGATAAGCAGTCCTCCTTAAGTCTCGGAATCAGGAATGTAAATGAACGGCTTAAAATCATATATGGGGAGGAATGCGGCCTCACGATCGTAAGCAATGCACAGGGAAATACAGTGAGTACAATAATCGTCAAAACAGAGCTGGCAGACGGGCAATAAAAGACAAATAATAACAACTCTAATCATTAACCTTTAGAGCCATTTCCTATATGATAAAGACAGATGAGGGGAACACCTCATAAACCTGAAAAACATTAAATTGGGAGGAATGGAAATGAAGAAAAAACTTTTAGCACTCGTTTTATCCTCTGCTATGATCCTTTCACTGACTGCCTGCGGCGGACAGGGAAGCGCAGAGACAACAGACACAACAACCACAACAGAAACAACAGAGGCTGCTGATACAGAAACGGCAGAGGCAGAAACTCCTGCGTTAGCTAATCCTGTTGAACTGAATGTAACAACTACATTCGCAGGTGAAGATGGAAATGCACAGAACTTTAAGAACGCAGTAGATGCATGGTGCGCTGAAACAGGAAATACCGTTTCTGATACATCCGCAACATCTGATGAAACCTTTAAGACCCGTGTTATCACAGACTTTGAAACCGGTTCTGAACCTGATGTACTGTTCTTCTTCAATGGAGCAGACGCTAACAGCTTTATTGAAGCTGGCAAGGTAGTTTCTATTAATGATATCCGTGCAGAGTATCCTGATTATGCTTCTAATATGAACGACGATCTGATCGCTGATTCTTTAGTAGATGGCAAGAAATATGCAGTTCCCGTAAATGGTTTCTGGGAAGCAATGTTCGTAAATACAGAGATCCTGGATGCAGCAGGTGTTGCAATGCCCGGCGCAGATTACACCTTTGAGCAGTTCCTTACAGACTGTCAGAAGATTAAAGATGCAGGCTACACACCTATTGCCTGTGCACTTGGTAACATTCCCCATTACTGGTGGGAGTACTCAATCTTTAATCACACAGGTGTTGACAAGCATCTTGAGGTTCCTGCAAGCGTAGACAGTGAAGGCGGTCAGGCGTGGGTAGCTGGTATGGAAGATATCAAGACCTTATATGAAGCCGGATGCTTCCCTGAGAACACCTTATCTGCAACTGATGATGAAACATTTGCAATGTTCACAGAAGGCAAGGCAGCATTCCTGATCGATGGATCATGGAAGGTTGGTGGTATCGTAAGTGCTTGCCAGTCTGATGCTAACGATGCTTCTACTCTGGATACAGAGAAGCTTGCCAAGTTTGATGTTACCTATGTACCCGCTGGTGATGCAAGAAAAGCAACTGATCTGATCGGTGGTCTTTCCATGGGTTACTACATCACACAGAAGGCATGGGATGATCCGGACAAGAGAGCAGCAGCTGTAAGCTTCGTATCTTACATGACAAGTGATGAAGTTGTACCGGTATTCGCACAGCATACAGCAACAGCTTTAAAGAACGCTCCTGCAGTTGACGAATCCACATTCAATCCTTTACAGGTAAAGGCAATGAAGATGATGTCAGGTGTTACTTCCCTGACAGGCGCAGTACAGGATCTCTTCCAGGGTGACTGCCGTGTATCCACATTCGATGGAATGCCTGAAATCGTAACAGGAAAGGTAAGTGCAGTAGATGCAGTAGCAGAAGGTCTGGATGCTTATAATGCACAGTAAGTAATACAGATTACAATGCAAAATATGGGCCGGAGGTTTAGGATCTCTGGCCCTTACTGTAAAGAGAGGTATCTGATATGGGTGCAAATATTTATAAAAACAAAAAACCGCTGCTTATTTTTCTGACACCGGCACTGATCTTCATGATTCTGTATTTATATTATCCGTTCATAAGGAACATTATTAACAGCTTCCGTGATATCAAAGTACTTGGTACGAATGGTGAGAAATGGAATGATCCGTTGTTTACCAACTACATAGAGCTGTTTCAGGATGAAAGTGTGTGGATTTCCTTAAAGAATACGCTGATCATGACAGTGGTGACGATCGTAGGACAGCTCGGGATCGCATTGATTCTGGCACTGATGGTGGATAATATCAGAGTGGGAGCCAAGTTCTTCCGTACCGTATATTTTTTCCCCATCGTCATTTCAGCAACGGCACTTGGACTTTTATTTAACCTGATCTTTCTGTATGACAAGGGAATGTTAAATCAGGTTCTGGAAATGTTAGGGAAGACAACACTGACCGATTGGAAAAGGGAAGGTTTGGCACTGCTTACCATGATGCTGCCGGTTATGTGGCAGTATGTAGGATTTTACTTTGTAATCATCATTACGGGTTTGAATAATATATCTGAGGAGCTGTATGAATCAGCAGCAATCGACGGTGCAACAAGGCTCCAAAGAGTTCGTTATATATCATTACCGCTGTTACACAATGTGCTCTGTACTTGTGTGGTACTGGCAACAACAGGTGCACTGAAGGTATTTGACCTTCCCTGGACCATGTTCCCAAAGGGAATGCCGATGAAGACCACCTTCCTGACCGGAACCTATATGTACTACCAGACAATGGAAACAAAGAATGTAGACTACGGTTCCACACTGGCTATTCTGATCGTTGTGCTTGGTATTGCACTTTCCAAGGGTATCAGCGCTATCTTCAAAGAAAAAGACTACTAAAGGGAGGAAAGCATAATGAAAGAAAAGAAATTTCACGCATCTTCCATACCTGTTTACCTGATATTGATCATCTGGGCGCTGACAACCATCTACCCGTTAGTATGGGTTGTGCAGAACTCCTTTAAAGGAAAGGACAAGATTCTTTCACAGTCCTTCTCCCTTCCGCTTGGTGAGCTGTTTACCACAGCAAACTATCAGAAGGCTTTCAGTAACCTGAACATCTTTGGGGCATACAAAAACAGTATTGTGATTTCCTGCTCCGTGGCACTGTTTGTTATCATATTCGCCGGAATGGCAGCCTTTGGTCTTGTAAGATATCAGTTCCGTTTAAGGGGCTTCCTGAACTCAATGGTTATTGCAGCCATGATGTTTCCGGTATACGCAACCATCATTCCGGTATTCACTATGGAAGCCGGATGGGGTATCACTAATACACCGAGCTGGAGTCTTACAATGCTTTCGGTTATATTGCCGCAGATCGCAGGTAACATGGCATTCGCCATCGTAGTTCTGACAGGATATATCAGAGGACTGCCGATCGAGCTGGAAGAAGCTGCATATATGGAAGGCTGCAATGCATTCCAGATCTTCTTCAAGGTGGTCGTACCGCTGACAAAGCCCTCCTTTGCAACGGTAGCAATCTTCTCCTTCCTTTGGAGCTATAATGACCTGTTTACACAGATGTTCTTCTTACGGAGACCTGAGATGTGGGCGATCACAAGGCTGTTAAATCAGCTGACCAGCCAGGAAGGTACCAACTATGGTCTGATGGCTGCTGCAGTAACACTGGTAGTTGTTCCTGTCCTGATCGTATATATCTTCCTTCAGAAGTATATCATCAAGGGAATGACTGCAGGTGCGGTAAAAGGTTAAATATGCTATACTATAATAGGCACACAAGAAAAACAAATGCCGCTTTCAGCGTCGCTTGTTTTTCTTGTGCCTTTAACGAGCATGTATCTGACGAAGTCAGACAGGAAAGTGCAAAGCACGGGCATGCGAGTTTTACAGAGTGGGGAGAAAACATATGTACAGAGTAGTAATTATCGATGATGAACCGATCATTGTCCACGGTCTTTCCAAAAGTGTCGACTGGCAGGCTGCAGACTGCAGCGTCGTTGGCACAGCATTCAGTGGAGAAGAGGGGCTTCATCTGATCCGGAATACAGCACCGGACATTATCTTTTCAGATATACGTATGCAGAGACTGGACGGGCTTACTATGATCGCAGCGATTAAGTCAGAATTTCCGAATGCGCAGATCACGATCCTGACAGGATACCGTGATATTGATTATGCACAGACGGCGATCAAGCTGGGTGTTGCAAGATATCTTCTGAAGCCATCTAAAATGGAAGAACTGGATGAGGCGATCACTTTCATGACAGGAAGACTGAATGAACTGAAGGAGAGTGGCAGATATTTTGAGGATAAGGTGAAAAAGGAAGAGATGATTTCTGTTGAGGAAAGTGAGCAGTATCTGTCAGAAGAGGAAAGTACTGCCAACAGCTTTATCGTGAAAAATGCCATTAGCTACATAGAAGAACATTATCAGGAAAAGCTGAAGCTGTCAGATGTCGCAGAGCAGGTTTATGTGAGCCAGTGGCACTTAAGTAAGCTCCTGAATAAATATCAGGGCAGAAATTTTTCAGAGATCCTGAATGGTGTCAGGATCGCAAAGGCCATGGAGCTTTTAAAGGAGCCCTCACTCAGGATCGGAGATATAGCTGATGAGGTAGGCTTCCTTGATATGGCACACTTTTCGAGAGTGTTTAAAAAAATAGTCGGGATATCGGCAAATGAATATCGAAATCAGTTATAAATGATCTGTCAGTGTCTGATAAAGAGCTTTGGGATTGATGCAAAAAGAGAGGATCCTCCTGGAAAGGGAAGATCCTCCTTTTTGTGTGTGGTCCGCCTTACGGCGGATAAAGGGAAGTTACAAAAAATAACTGGTAAGCAATTAAGCTGTGCTTCACTTTCAACGTCAATGGGGGAGCATTGAAAGTGCGGCTTCATCTCCGACAACGGTAACGTCGCTGTGGAGCTGTAGTACGGAAGCTGGTACCTGTGGAGTGATAGGTCCAAAGAAGGCTTCCTTTACAATCGATGCTTTGCCCTGGCCGCTGACGGCGACAATGATTTTCTTTGCCTGCATTATAGTCTGAATGCCCATGGTGTATGCCTGCCTTGGAACCTCAGAAAGAGAGGAGAAGAAGCGGGCATTGGCATCGATTGTACTTTGGGTAAGGTCAACACAGTGTGTTTCCTTTTCAAATGAGGACGAAGGCTCGTTAAAGCCGATATGTCCGTTGTTTCCAAGACCGAGAAGCTGAAGATCTATGCCGCCAAGGTCATGGATGATCTTATTGTAATCATCACAGGCCTTTTCTGCATCAGGCTCAAGTCCATTCGGTACGAAAGTATGGTCTTTTCTGATATTGATATGATCGAATAAGTTATGATTCATAAAGTAGCGGTAGCTCTGATCATTTTCGGGGGAAAGACCTTTATATTCATCCAGATTAACTGAAGTAACCTCAGAAAAATCAAGATCTCCCTTCTGGAACCACTGGACAAGCTGTTTGTAGGCACCAACGGGAGTGGAGCCGGTAGCCAGTCCAAGAACGCAGTCAGGCTTCATAATAACCTGTGCTGACAAAAGATTAGCTGTGACACGGCTCATATGTTCATAATCTTTTGTTTTAATAATTTTCATATGGATACACACCTTTCTGAGAATTTAACTCTCTTCTATATGGGAGCATAGCAAGTTCCAGACGAAAGGACAATAGATTTGGAAGCATTGCACAAGAATAGGAAAAAAAGAACATGGAATGGCAAATCATATTGTAAAAAGGAGTAGAGATTCTTATAATAGGAACAGAAAGGATAAAGATATGGAAGAATGTCATTACTGCGAAGGCGCAGAAGAGGAAGAAATATATCATGAGATCATAGAGTGCATCACCGGGGCACTGGATGCCAAGGATACTTACACAGCCGGACATTCACAGAGGGTCAGTGAGATGTCGCTGAGGGTATGTGAACTGATCGGGCTGAAAAAGAAGGATATATTGAAGATTCATATTGCAGCGCATCTGCATGATATTGGAAAGATTGGGATACCGGATGCTATCCTGAACAAGGAAGGCAGGCTGACGGATGAGGAATTTGAGATTATGAAAACCCATTCTGCCATTGGAGCCGGTATTCTCAGCAAGTCCAAAACTCTGTCAGAGTTCAGTGATATTGTACTGCATCATCACGAGAGGTTTGATGGGAAGGGGTATCCGGATGGCCTGAAAGGAGAGAAGATTCCGGTAGGAGCCAGGATCATTGCGATCTGTGATTCCATTGATGCCATGACATCGAACCGCAGATACCGGAAGGCGCTGGGATTCGATGTCTGTTATCAGGAAATAGAGAAAAATCTTGGCAAAATGTACGATCCGATCATTGGACAGTATGTACTTGATCATTTTGACGAGGTAACAGCCTGCCTTCACTGAGGTGGTAAGCATAAGGAAAGGAGTACAAAGGATGAAAGTATATGGAACGGAGCTCTGCCCGGATTGCAGAGAGGCTTTTGAAAAGATGAAAAAAGAAAACATCAGTTATGAACTGGTGGATATTATGGCAGAAACAAAGAATCTGCGTGAATTCCTGAAGCTTCGTGACAGCAGACAGGAATTTGACAGAGTCAGGGAAATGGGAGGAATTGGTATTCCCTGTTTCCTGATGGAGGATGGAAGTGTCCGGTTTGAGATCTGACAGGCAGATCACTGCCTTCACGAAAACGTGGCCGTGAAGGCAGTATAGGTAGCTTCATCACTCTTT
>ERZ1026860.310-NODE-310-length-36201-cov-14.277154_pt1 | contig 36201 bp, 29 predicted proteins | sample MGYA00380160_ERZ1026860 | MGnify/ENA primary metagenome ERZ1026860 (study PRJEB33269, sample SAMEA4719796) | human gut metagenome | biome: human-associated habitat; feature: organic feature; material: feces | place: Cameroon | collected 2013-10 ... | reverse complement strand
AATTGTGGAAAAAAAGTCCGCTAACCCTAATGGTTCAAAATCAGAATGATATTCTATCATTAAAATTACGTCCGGATTTCGTTCCTTTATGTAGTTGAATGCTTTTTCTTCCTTTTTCGCTATGCCTATCATCAAACCCGAGAAGTTGTAATCGACAAACGCAATTTCCCCTTTATACGTTAATACTCTGAGCTTTACATCGCGCTTGTCACTATAATATAGCTCCAATGGGAAATCATTCCTTTCAATGCTTATATTTATTCCGGCATCATCGTATGATACTATAGCTTGGAAGATGACCGTCACATCGTAGTTTTCCTTTGCATAATTGACTTGAGAGATCCATTTTTCCTTGTTAGCATTTATTAGATTGTTGAACTTCTCGGCCAAAACCTTTTCAATTCTAGTTGTATCCCATACAGCTATTTGTTCCATCAACCTATTATAAATCACGTGAGAGAATATTGGCATGCAATATAATGCGCAGGCCAAAAAAGCAATCATTCTTTTCATATTCAATACCTTAACCCCCCAATAGAAAGGGCCCAAAGGCTCTTGCTTACAAGACTAGATAGTGCACCAAAAGTGTGTCTGGATAGATATACAAGAAGAAAGGTCATACGCAATTATTTGATTTCCTGTTCAGTAGTGACCGGAATGAAAAGAGGATCGGAGAAATAAAGTTTTACATACTCCAACGCATTATCATGATAAAGCAATTTGAATTTGCCCAGCTCAGAACAATACCTGTTTTCAATAAAAACAATTTTTCCACCTATAATAAAGAACCACCCGGGAAAACCGTAGGCCGAGAAGATTCCGTCCGGCTTATACTCAATGACCATCGCCATCAGCTCTTTTTTAACATAATTAGTAGCGTCATAATATTTCACCTTCCCGAGCACCCCATCGATATACATTTTTTCACATTGATTATTTGCGTATAAGATGAATTCATCTGGTTTCCATTTTTTATAGTCAAAAGTATCCCAGGACGCATATTTTTCATTGCCGGAGGGTGAGATGGGCTGAACGTCCCCATTTATTTCAGCAAAATTATAGATCCAATTTTTTTTAACATCTTTTCTGATGGTTAATGCAGGTATGAAAATCAAAGAATCGGACGCTCTGATTGAACCGTCAGAGTGTCTTTCCGCAAGTCTATGGAACTTGCGATAATGTGCCCTCATATATGATTTGTAATTCTCTATAAAGGATTCCGAGCCTGAAGGCATGCAAACGTACATACATAAAAAAACATACAACAACAAACGAGCACTCATAATTTTCAATACCTAAAGACAGTCAGATTAGTAATGCTTGATAAGCGAGTAATGATGAGAATTATAGACGATTAAACTTATAATAATCGCCCAAAACTTTTAGCGGACACGCACATACTTTTCTCATAACAAAAAAATTGAGTTCCGACAAATTTAACTGGCAAAGCTGTTCCCTGTCCGGTTTTTGCGGTTTTTAGCGTTACATTCTTGGCTATATGCACTGTTGTGCAACGCTGATTTTCAATTGCTTTTGCCATATCCGTCCTCTCGCCAAAAGCAACGCCTGCTTCACAACTAATTCATTGGCAGCACATTATCCCTACCATCCGGCACTGTAACGCTTTCACTCAAACCAAATCCTGTACAACTCGGCGTTTTCTCCGGAATTGCGCAGCAATCGCCCTCTGATACGATGTTTCTTCACTCTCGCATTCTCGCTGGTTATATTCATCAGCACAGATATTGTAGTCGCATCAAACCCGGCAACAATATAACAAATAAGTCGAATATCATCTTCCGAATACCGCGGATAATCCTTGCGAATCTTGGCTATGATGTTGTCCGCATCCCTGTTGATCCTACCCTCAAATTTCGACTGATTGCGGTATTGAACCGATATCTCGGAAAGGATAAGATTGATTTCTGCTGCAACTTGTTTCGTGATTCTCTGTGACGCTTTGTCCGGATTGCAATTGAATGAAGCATCATAATGTTTCCCTATTTCCGAGAACTGCCTCTGATATAGGCCGGCATACATCTTCTGTAATTCCATCACCTTCCTTTTCTGAACCGCACTTTCCTCCTTGATCACAGAATACTTATTCTCAAAATCAAGTTTCATGATACCCAACATTTTCTCTGACTCGTCCATGGCAAGCAACAACCGGTCATTTTCCATGGACATTAAACTTTTCTTTCTAATGAAAAGGAGTGTTATAATGGCTGATACAATGACAGAATCATAATCGCCAGAATGTACCTCTGGCGCAGGATCGTTTTCTCCTGCCGAGTAGAGAGCATGGCGTGTCTGAAGTAATCCGATTGAGTTTTAAAAACGGATTGAGCTATCTTATCCCTGACAAGAAGATTCTGCAATTGAATGCTTTCTTCCAGTAATGATTCCGCTTTTTCAATATTGCCTCTATCCTTTTCAATTTTATAACTCCACCACTTTGAGGAATACGTAGCAGGATAAGAAGACAACTGTTCCAGCAGTTTCTCGGACTCCTTATATCTTTTTAGCCTTGTAAGCAGATAAGCATATTCATAATAGTCTTCAAGAGCCATTACACCTGAATTGTCAAGCGCAGTCTTATACAATTGCAAGACCGCCTCCGGATCAAACTCTCCTGATTTAATAGCATTATCAGCCATGGCAATTCTGGCAGAAACAGCAAGCGGGCGAAGGGTATCCCCATGAGCACAGACAATCCGATAGAGACTGTCCGCTTTGTTGAAGTCGCGGTTATTATGCCAAGCATTGGCCAGTCCATAAATTCCAAGGTCAATGTACTCAGGATCATTAAGCGCTTCAAAATACTCCAGCGATTTCTTCTTATAGCGCAACTCATCGGCAAAACTATATGACTTATGGTAGATATCTGCCAGAGAGGCACAGATAAGACCTTGGTACAAATAATCCTGCGAAGACACATCATCAAATGCCAGATTAAAATGAACCAACGCTTCGGGATAGTCTTGTGCATTTTCATAGATTCGCCCTGCATAGTAGTTTACCATCATCCTCTCGTTTCCACTTCCCTTATAGTATTTCAATGCCGGCTCGAGGATACCGATATCCGTGGCATCAATATAGTTCTTGTCCAATGCCATTGCATGAAGAAGGGAGTATTTCGCACGCAGTTCTCCAGTATTCAGGCCCGTAGTATCAATGGACCTCATTGCCGCCAGGGCACTATCTAGCCTTGGTTGAATATACGACTCGATATCTTCAAGTTCTGCCATTATCGGGTTCCGATGGCAAGAAGGCAAAGCAATCATCCCCAACAGAAAAACAGCCGCGAATCTATTCATATCATAAGTTTTTTGGGCATAATCAATAAGAAGGCCATCGAGGACTTTTGTAAAAGCAAATTCAGCTTATGCAAAAGCTAATTGTGCCCTGGGAAATGCCGCGGCTCATATCCCGCAGCTGTCCTCCCGCTCACGCAGGTCCCTTATGCGCAGCTGGATGGAGGAATTGCCCCGATAGTAGTTCTCGACTATGGTGTAGCAGACATCGAAAGGATTGCCGTCCTTGATGTAGTCATAGAAATCCGCCATGTTGAAGGCGATGGACGGAATCTGGTGATATGGCTGCGACTCCTGGATCAGGTCCAGCTTCATGTGCACGCCACCGGCACCGACCTTGCGTCCCGTCCCCGCATCATAGACATTCTCCGTCTCGAACACGGGATTGTGGTTGCCCGGGCCGAACGGCTGGAACTGCTTGAGTATGCGGAAGAACTTCGGGTTGATCTGGGCGAAGTCGAGTTTGGCGTCAACCTCCACCACCGGAGTCATCATCTCCTTGACTATGTGCTTCTCCACGAAACTGTCCATGCGGCGCGAGAACTCCTCAAGGTTCTCTTCCTTCAGCGTGAGGCCGGCGGCGTACATGTGGCCGCCGAAGTTCTCCAGGAGGTCGGAGCAGCTGTCGATGGCCTCGTACAGGTCGAATCCCGAGATGCTCCTGGCGGAGCCGGTGACGAAGCCGTTGGACTTGGTCAGCACCACGGTCGGCCGGTAATACGCCTCCACGAGCCGTGAAGCCACGATTCCGACCACGCCCTTGTTCCACTTGGGATTATATACTATGGTAGCGTTGACATTGCTCAGGCACCGGCCGGACTGTACCATCTCAAGCGCCTCCTGGGTAATCTCCCTGTCGATGTTCTTGCGCTCGTTGTTGCTCTCGTTGATCTGCCGGCCTATGGCCATCGCCGTGGCGGCGTCCGCGGCCGTCAGGAGCTCCACCGCCATGCGTCCGGACTCCATGCGCCCGGCGGCGTTGATTCTCGGGCCTATCTTGAACACGATGTCGTCCACCGTTATATGCCCCGGTTCCAGGTTGGACAGGGACACCATCGCCAGGAGGCCCCGGCAAGGGTTCTCATTGAGCTGCTTGAGCCCGAAATGGGCCAGAATCCTGTTCTCCCCCACCATGGTGACAAGGTCGGAAGCTATGCTCACGACCAGAAGGTCGAGTAGCGGCACAAGGCTCTCGAACGGAACCCCGTACCTCTGGGAGTAAGCCTGCACAAGCTTGAAACCGACCCCGCAACCCGACAGGTCGTCGAACGGGTAGCGGCAGTCTTCGCGCTTCGGGTCCAGCACGGCCACCGCCCTCGGGATCTCGGCCTCGGGGAGATGATGGTCGCAGATGATGACATCCACGCCCTTCGCGGCGGCGTACTCCACCTTGTCGATGGCCTTGATACCGCAATCCAGAGTTATCAGGAGGCTGAAACCGTTGTCGGCGGCCCAGTCTATGCCCTTGAAAGACACCCCGTAGCCCTCATCATAACGGTCCGGGATATAGAAGTCCACAGCGGAAGTGAAGCGGCGCAGGAACGAATACACGAGAGCCACGGCAGTGGTCCCGTCCACATCATAGTCACCGTAGACCAGAATCTTCTCCCCGGAAGCGACAGCCCTGTGAAGACGCTCCACCGCAGTGTCCATGTCCTTCATCAGGAAGGGGTCATGGAGATTGTCAAGGCTGGGACGGAAAAACGAGCGGGCCTCCCCGAAAGTCTCTATGCCACGCTGCACAAGCAGATCGGCCAGCACCCTGTCGATGCCCACTTCGGCGGCGAGCCGCTCGACCTTGGCCCGGTCGGCCGGCTCCCTGATGATCCACTTGCAGTCCTTAGCCATATCTCAACAAAGTTAATCATTTATTTCGGAATTTTTATAGTACTTTTGCAGTATGGAATATAGTGAACAGGAACTTTTGCGCAGGGAGTCTCTTTCCAAGCTCAGAGAGCTGGGGATAGAGCCTTATCCGGCAGCCGAATACCCGGTCAACGCCACGGCCGCTGAAATCGCGGCCGGATACGACCCGGAGAAGGGCAATTATCAGGAAGTATGCATAGCCGGCAGGCTCATGAGCCGCCGCATAATGGGCGCCGCCTCCTTCGGCGAGCTGCAGGACAGCACCGGCAGGATCCAGGTTTATGTCAAGCGTGACGAAATCTGCCCGGGCGAGGACAAGACGATGTACAACACCGTCTGGAAAAAGCTTCTCGACATCGGCGACGTCATCGGCATCAGGGGCTTCGCCTTCATCACACAGACAGGCCAGCTCAGCGTGCACGCCAAGGAGCTCACCCTGTTGAGCAAGTCCCTCAAGGTGCTCCCTATCGTCAAGGAACAGGACGGACAGGTGTTCGACGCCTTCACGGACCCGGAGCTCCGCTATCGCCAGAGATATGTGGACCTCATAGTCAACCCGCAGGTCAGGGAGGTATTCGTCAAGAGGGCGAAGATCATCGCCACGATGAGACAGTACTTCAACGAGGCGGGCTGCCTTGAAGTGGAGACCCCGATTCTGCAGAGCATCCCGGGAGGAGCGAGCGCGCGTCCGTTCATAACACACCACAACGCACTGGACATCCCACTCTATCTGCGAGTAGCCAATGAGCTCTATCTCAAGAGGCTGATCGTGGGCGGATACAGCGGCGTCTATGAGTTCGCCAAGGACTTCCGCAACGAGGGCATGGACAAGACGCACAACCCGGAGTTCACCTGCATGGAGATCTATGTGGCCTACAAGGACTACATCTGGATGATGAAGTTCATTGAGAAGATGCTCGCCAAGGTGGCAGAAGCGGTCAACGGCACCACCCTCGTCAAGATCGGCGGCAACGACGTCGATTTCGGGGGAAGTTACCGCCGCCTCCCTATGCTTGAAGCCATCCGGGAATACGCCGGCGTGGACATCAGCGGGATGGACGAGGACGCGCTCCGCAAGACCTGCGCCGAGCTCAACGTCAAAGTCGAGCCATCCATGGGCAAGGGCAAGCTCATCGACGCCATCTTCAGCGAATACTGCGAGGACAAGCTCGTCCAGCCGACATTCGTGACCGACTACCCGGTCGAGATGTCCCCTCTGAGCAAACGCCACCGCGACAATCCGGGACTCACCGAGCGTTTCGAACTCTTCGTCTGCGGCAAGGAACTGGCCAACGCCTACTCCGAGCTCAACGACCCTATCGACCAGCTCCAGAGATTCGAGGAGCAGGCCCGGCTCAAGAGCAACGGCGACGACGAGGCCATGTACATAGACCTTGACTTCGTGCGCGCCCTCGAGTACGGCATGCCTCCGACCTGCGGCCTCGGCATGGGAATCGACCGCCTGACGATGTTCATGACGGGACAGACCACCATCCAGGACGTGCTCTTCTTCCCTCAGATGAAGCCGGAGAAGACCCTCAAGAAAGAAGACAAGCAGTGAGAGAACTCCTCACATCCGCTTCCAATCCGAAGATAAAGAAACTCATCGCGCTGCAGCAGAAAGCCTCTGAGCGGCGCGAAAGTTCTTTATTCGTGGTGGAGGGCCGGCGCGAACTGGAACGCTGCCTCGATGCCGGATACCAGCCGGACACCATATTCATCTGCCCGGAGATAAGCGGAGAGATAAGCCTGCCCGAATGCCGCATCTGCGAGGTGGGCAGGGAGCTTTATGCCAAGATAGCCTGCCGGGAAGGCACGGAGGGCATAATAGCCGAGATCCGCTCCTCTGAGCGCAGGCTCGACGACCTCGCCCTTGGCGAGAACCCTCTTGTGGCGGTGCTCGAAAGCGTCGAGAAGCCGGGCAACATAGGCGCGGTGCTCAGGACCTGCGACGCCGCCGGGGTGGACGCCCTCATCATCTGCGACCCCAAAGCCGACCTGTACAACCCCAACCTCATACGGGCCTCCCTCGGAGCCGCATTCACGGTGCAGTGCGCCGCCTGCAGCAGCCAGGAAGCCATCGCCTACCTCAAAGAGCGCGGGATACAGATACTCACCGCGCAGCTCCAGGACTCCTCCGCCTACTACGACTGCGACATGCGGGGCCCCACAGCCATCGTGATGGGCACTGAATCCACAGGACTCAGCCGGCAGTGGCGCGAAGCCGCGGACGCACACATAATGATACCCATGCGCGGCAGGGTCGATTCGCTCAACGTCTCCGTCTCCGCCGCCATCCTCCTGTATGAATCAGTAAGACAACGACAAAATGGATAAATTCGGTCTCATCGGGTGCCCTATCGCCCACTCCCTCAGCCCAAAGCTTTTCACCGCAGCCTACGGCGGCAAATACCGCTACGACCTCATCGAGACTCCGGACTTCAGCGAGGCCTGGAGCCGTTTTCTGAAAGAGTACCGGGCCATCAATGTCACCGCCCCGTTCAAGGGGGACGCATTCCGGATGGCCGATTGGAAAAGCCCCGAATGCGAAAGAGTCGGGGCGACCAACCTCTGCCTGCGCACCCCGGAAGGCGTGAAGGCGTGGAACTCAGACTACATGGGAGTCAAGGCGCTTCTGGAGCCGCTGGAGAAAGGGAGCGCCGCCGTCATAGGATTCGGAGGAGCAGGCAAGGCCGCGCTCGCGGCGGCGGAAGACCTCGGATTTGACACGACGCTCTACCGCCACGACGGCATAGCGTCAGGAGTCAAGGCCGATGTCATCATCTACACCCTCCCGAGGGCGGTGGAAGGTATCGACAAACTCGACTGCGAAACCCTCATAGAAGCCAACTACAAGGATCCCTGCCTCTCCGGACACAAGGGCTACATCCCGGGGACCGCATGGCACCTCAGACAGGCCGTTCTCGGCTACGGCATAATGAGCGGAGAAGCCCCGGACATCGAGGCTATGCGAAAAGTATATCTCTGATCTGCTCGGCCACTTCCCGGACAGACTTCCCGGACGTGTCCACCGTCAGCGGGGCCAGGGAATATATCGGTTCCCTGACGGCGAAGAGCCTGTCCGCATCCTTGAATAGCGGGCGGGAAGCGTCATTGTCACCTACACGTGAGCGTATGTCCTCCAGCGAAGCCTTGAGGTAGACGCACTCCGCCCTCTCCAGAAGGGCCCTCCTGGAAGCCGGAAAGCAGAAAGTGCCGCCCCCAAGAGAAAGCACCGAAGGCTTCCATATCGACTCGGCCTTGTCCAGAAACGCCTCAAGCGCCTCAAGTTCCGCCTTGCGGAACGCCTCCTCACCGCCGGATGCGAATATCTCGGGTATGCGGCGTCCCTCGCGCTTCACTATGACGGAATCCAGGTCAGCGAAGTGCGCGTCCGTCAGCGCGGCAAGCTCGCGTCCCACGCTGCTCTTGCCGCATCCCATAAAGCCCGTCAAAGCGATAACCCTCTTTTTCACGCCCGAAAGATAGCCAAAAAACCATCGTTTTTAACGAAAAAAACTCTATCTTGCAGGATAAATTTTGTTTATATGTCACTGAATAAAGTAATGCTTATCGGTAACGCCGGGAAAGACCCGGAAGTGCGTTACCTTGAAGGAAACGCCCAGGGAGGGCAGGGAAGGAAAGTCGCCACCTTCACGCTGGCGACGACGGAGCGGTTCAGAGACCGTAGCGGAGAGACCCGGGAGAACACCGAGTGGCACAACATAGTGGCCTGGGGACAGCCCGCCGACATAGTTGAACGCTTCGTCAAGAAAGGCACCCAACTCTATATAGAAGGCAGGCTCAGGACAAGATCCTGGACCGACCAGAGCGGAGCCAAGAGATACACGACAGAAATCAACGTTGACAATCTCCAGCTGCTCGGACGAAGGGACGCTTCCGACAATGGCGGCGGATATCAGACGGGAGGTCCTCAATACGGCGCAGGTCCGCAGGCCGGATACCAGCCGCAGCAGCCTTCATATCAGCAGCAATACCCGAGACCTTCGCAGCCGGCAGCTCCTCAACCAGTACAGCAGGCGGCTCCTGCGGTTGCCGATGACCCGGCAGACGACCTTCCATTCTAAGAAGTTGTTTTGATTCTAAAACCCAAACATTATGGCAGAAAAGATAAAGAGGCTGCTCAACGACTATCCGGCAGCAAGATGGGCCGCCCTGGTGCTCATCGCCCTGATGATGTTCTTCGCGTACATGTTCGTGGACGTGCTCTCCCCTCTCAAGTCTCTGGTTGAGACCCAGCGCGGATGGGACAGCGACGCCTTCGGCACATACGCCTCGTCCGAGTACATACTCAACGTGTTCGGCTTCCTCATACTCGCAGGCATCATACTCGACAAGATGGGCGTGCGCTTCACCGGCATCCTGTCCGCCTCGCTGATGGTGGCGGGCGCCGGCATCAAGCTGATCGGCGTGAGCGACTGGTTCCAGACCACGGCCTTCTGCGGATGGCTCGACTCCTGGTGGACAGCCCTGCCGGGCAGCGCGAAGATGGCCTGCCTCGGATTCATGGTCTTCGGCTGCGGATGCGAGATGGCCGGCACGACCGTCTCCAAGGCTATCGCCAAGTGGTTCAAGGGCAAGGAAATGGCCCTCGCCATGGGACTCGAGATGGCCATCGCCCGTCTCGGCGTGTTCGCCGTGATGTGGATTTCCCCTATCATCGCCGACCGCTTCGGCAACGCTGACGGCATCATCGGGCCTGGCGACACCGTGGTGGCTTCGATGCTCTTCTGCGGCTGCCTGCTCTGCGTAGGACTCATCAATTTCATCGTGTTCTCGGTGATGGACAACAAGTTCGACAAGCAGCTCGTCGCCGCCGGACTCGCCACCGACGAGAAGTCGCCGGAGGACGAGTTCCACATCTCGGATCTCGGCAAGATATTCCAGAGCAAGATGTTCTGGCTCGTGGCCCTGCTTTGCGTGCTCTACTACAGTGCGATCTTCCCGTTCCAGCGCTACGCTCCGAACATGCTTGAAGTGACCCTCGGGGTGGATGCCACTGAAGCCAGCCGCCTGTTCAGCTGCTTCCCTATCCTGGCCATGCTGCTCACTCCGCTGCTCGGCATCTTCCTCGACCGCAAGGGCAAGGGCGCGTCAATGCTGATGGTGGGAGCCGTCATCATGATTGCCTGCCACCTGTCTTTCGCCTTCCTGCTCCCGATGTTCCCGTCGAAGGCTCTCGCCCTCACGCTCATCGTGGTGCTCGGCGTCAGCTTCTCTCTCGTGCCTGCGGCCCTGTGGCCGTCAGTGCCTAAGATCATCGACGAGAAGATTCTCGGAAGCGCATACTGCCTCATCTTCTGGGTGCAGAACATCGGCCTGTGCCTCGTGCCTAAGCTGATTGGCTCCCTGCTCCAGTCGACGGGAGGCTATCTGGTGCCGATGATCGTGTTCTCAAGCTTCGGCATTCTCGCCTTCGTGCTCAGCATCTACCTGAAGGCCGAGGACAAGAAGAAGGGCTACGGACTCGAACTCCCTAATATACAGGAATAAAGATGACTCTTAGAACAGGGGGAAACGGCGGCGGCAACACCGCCTGCTGGATTGCGCTCATCTGCCTGATGGTGCCGATGTTCGCGTCGTACTTCTTCGACGACATGTTCTCGACGCTCTCGCAGATCTTCCAGCACCCGGAATGCCTTGAACTCGGCTGGAACAGCGCAGACTACGGCTTCTATGCAGGCGGATACAGTTTCCTGTGCGTCTGCGGCGGGCTGATTGTCTGCGGTATCCTGCTTGACATCTTCGGCGTCAGGGTAATCGGCTCCGTGTTCGTGGGCCTGATGGCCCTCGGCGCCGGACTGGTGCTGTTCGCCCTGCGTTCCGGGTTCTCTCCTGCGACGTCCCTGCTCATAGCGTACATCGGCTGCATGCTGTTCGGACTCGGCAGCGAGATTGCCGGAGTCGCCGTGACGCGCTCCATAGCCAAGTGGTTCAAGGGCCGCAATGTGGCCTTCGCCATGGGGGCACAGGTCGCCGTAGCAAGGCTCGGCACTGCGGCAGCGTTCATCCTCGCCCCCGTACTGGTCGCCCGCAAGGCGGAGGGAGAAATCTACACCCTCTCTGAGACCGCCCGGCCGGCGATGCTGGGACTATGCCTTATATTTATAGGTGTACTTCTGTGGGCGGTATTCGTGGCGATGGACGCCCGCTTCGACAGGCAGCACGGCATACAGAGCGGAAGGGGCAGCGTCAGGGACGAGGACAAGTTCAAGTTCTCCGACCTGCTCAAACTCCTGGCGAATCCGCGCTTCATAATGATTTCCCTGCTCTGCGTCTTCTTCTACTGCTGCATCATCTCGTTCAAGAAGTTCGGGACAGCCATAGTGATCCCGCGCTTCGGGATGGATGTTGACAACGCGAAATGGGTGATCACCATGATACCGTTCTTCACCGTCGTCTTCACTCCCCTCTTCGGCGCCCTTGTGGACAAGGTAGGGAAGGCGACGTTGTGGATGATCACCGGCGCGGGGATGGTCCTGCTCGCGCACCTGCTTCTCAGGTTCGCCCCGCAGGGCGTTCCGTTCTGGGGATACTTCTCCATCGCGATACTCGGCACGGGGTATTCACTGGTGCCTTCGGCAATGTGGCCGTCAGTGCCCAAGATTGTCCCGGAGCGCAACCTCGGCACCGCCTACTCCCTCATATACTGGGTCCAGAACATGGGCATGCTGCTCGTGCCGGTATTCGTCGGGAGGATTTTCAAGAGTTTCAGCGGCGTGGAGGCGGCTTCCCGGGCAGAATACATTTTCATAGCGCTTGGAGTGCTGGCCGTCATAGTGGCCCTCGCGCTGTCGGGCTCGTCCCGCAGGCACCCCGAGCTTGCTCTTGACAAACCGAGCGGCAAGTAATGTACGAACTTCTCGACAGCATATCGTCCCCCTCAGACATCAGGGGCTTCAGCATCCAGCAGCTCAAGCAGTTGTGCTCTGAGATACGGGACTGCATTATCAACACCTGCGCGGAGCACCCCGGCCATCTCGCTTCCAGCCTCGGAGCTGTGGAGCTGATAGTCGGGGTCCACTATGTCTTCGACACCCCTGAAGACAAGTTCGTCTTCGATGTCGGACACCAGGCGTACGCGCACAAGCTGCTCACCGGACGCAGGAACGCATTCGGCACGCTGCGCTGCGAAGGCGGTATCGGGGGCTTCCCGAGACGTGACGAAAGCGAATACGACTGCTTCGGCGCCGGGCACTCCTCCACCTCCATCTCAGCGGCGCTGGGATTCGCACAGGCAGCCAAGATCCAGCACCTGCACCGCAAGGCCATAGCGCTGATCGGGGACGGGGCGATGACGGGTGGACTGGCCTTCGAGGGCCTGAACAACGCCGGAGCAAGTAGGGCCGACCTGCTCGTACTGCTCAACGACAACAACCAGTCGATTGACAACAACATAGGCGCGATGCACGAATACCTGCTCAAAATCTCCACGAGCAGTTCGTACAACCGCTTCAAGGCCAGGGTGTGGGATTTCCTCGGCGACCACGGTTTCAGGCACTTCCTGCAGCGCTGGGTCCGGAGCCTCAAGTCCTGGTTCGTCAAGAAATCGGGAGGAGACCTCTTCGAATCCCTTGGATTCCGCTATTTCGGCCCGATAGACGGCAATGACATCGAGGATGTAGTGGACACCCTGCAGAAACTCAAAGACATCGGGGGCCCGCGCATCCTGCACTGCCTGACCGTAAAGGGCAAAGGCTTCGCCCCGGCGGAAGCGGACCCTGTGGTATGGCACGCTCCGGGCAAGTTCAACGCCGCCACCGGCGAACTCCTGCCGTCCCCGCACCTGAAAGCAAGGTATCAGGACGTCTTCGGGAAAGTGCTGCTCGACCTCGCCGGGATGGATCCCAAGGTCGTGGGAGTGACTCCGGCAATGGCCCGGGGCTGCGGGATGAACCTGCTGGCCGCCGAGAGACCGGAACAGTTCTTCGATGTAGGGATAGAGGAAGAGCACGCGGTGACATTCTCGGCCGGACTCGCGGCCGGAGGGCTCAAGCCGTTCTGCAACATCTACTCTTCCTTCGCCCAGAGGGCATACGACCAGATAGTGCACGATGTCGCCCTTCAGAGGCTGCCCGTCGTGCTGTGCCTGGACAGGGCGGGGCTCGTGGGCGAGGACGGCGCCACGCACCACGGTGTGCTCGACATAGCGGCATTCCGCTGCGTGCCGGACACCGTCATAAGCGCCCCGAAAGACGAGAGGGAGCTCAAGATGCTCATGTACACCGCCTGGAAACAGACCTCCGGCCCTTTTATAATAAGGTATCCGAGGGGGATGGGTGAAGGTGTCCGCTGGGAAGATGAGGAGTTTGAAGAATTGCCGGTCGGCAAGGCCGAGACCCTCATGGAAGGCAGCGAGGTGGCGCTGATCTGCACGGGCCCGGTAGTCAACAGGGCGGTGGAGGCGGCCGCGAGCTTCACGGGCAGGGTCGGAGTCTACAATTTCAGATATGTGAAGCCTCTGGACGAAGAACTGCTTGACAAGATCGCCACGAAGTACCGCCACATCATCACAGCCGAGGACGGCAGCCTGAAGGGCGGGCTATTCGGGGCCGTGTGCGAATTCCTCGAAAGCGGTGGCTACAGTGCCAGAGCTGAGGGACTGGGAGTGCCCGACAGGTTCACCCCGCAGGCAAGACAATCGGTGCAGCTGCACGAGTGCGGCCTGGACAGAGACGGCATCGAAAAAAGATTGAAAATTTGTTTTGAAGATAAGAAATAATTCCTATCTTTGCAGTCCCAAAGTGCGTTGGGAACTTTGAAATAGGCATTGCCGATGTAGCTCAGATGGCCAGAGCACGTGATTTGTAATCTCGGGGTCGTGGGTTCGAATCCCTCCATCGGCTCATCAGTAATATAAGGGCAAGTACCAGAGTGGCCAAATGGGGCAGACTGTAAATCTGCTGGTTTTACCTTCGGTGGTTCGAATCCATCCTTGCCCACCACTCACGGAAGAGGAGAATGCTTCCAAATAGCGGGGTTCGTATAATGGCTATTATGCCAGCCTTCCAAGCTGGAAATGGGAGTTCGATTCTCCTACCCCGCTCAAATGCCGATGTAGCTCAGGGGTAGAGCGCATCCTTGGTAAGGATGAGGTCATGAGTTCAATTCCCATCATCGGCTCAAACGCCGGTCTAAAAGCCGGCTTGTTTTTGCAACAACTTTTATACGTAATATTATGGCAAAAGAAGTTTTCAAGAGGGACAAACCCCACGTCAACATCGGCACCATCGGCCACGTTGACCACGGTAAGACCACCCTTACCGCTGCTATCACCAAGGTGCTGGCAGAGAGAGGTCTGAGTGAGGTAAAGTCATTCGACCAGATCGACAACGCTCCTGAGGAGAAAGAGCGTGGTATCACCATCAACACTGCACACGTTGAGTACCAGACCCAGAATCGTCACTATGCGCATGTCGATTGTCCGGGTCACGCCGACTATGTAAAGAACATGGTAACTGGTGCCGCTCAGATGGACGGCGCTATCCTCGTAGTAGCCGCAACTGACGGTCCTATGCCTCAGACCAACGAGCACGTGCTTCTCGCAAAGCAGGTTAACGTGCCTAAGATGGTTGTATTCCTTAACAAGGTTGACCTCGTTGAGGACGAAGAGATGCTTGATCTCGTTGAGATGGAGGTACGCGACCTCCTCAACAAGTATGACTTCGACGGAGACAACGCCCCTATCATCCGCGGTTCCGCCCTCGGTGCCCTCAACGGAGAGCCGAAGTGGGAGGAAAAGGTAATGGAGCTCATGGACGCTGTTGACTCTTACATTCCGCTTCCTGTACGTGAGAACGAGAAGCCTTTCCTCATGCCTATCGAGGACATCTTCTCTATCACTGGCCGTGGAACCGTAGTTACCGGACGTATCGAGACCGGTACCATCCATGTCAACGATCCTGCTGAGATTGTAGGTTTCAGCGACAAGCCGAAGACCACCGTTGTCACCGGCGTCGAGATGTTCCGCAAGCTCCTTGATCAGGGTGAGGCCGGAGACAATGTAGGTCTTCTCCTCCGCGGTATCGACAAGAAGGACGTAAGGCGTGGCGAGGTTATCGCAAAGCCTGGCACCATCACTCCGCACAAGCACTTCCTCGGACAGATCTATGTCCTCAAGAAGGAAGAGGGTGGCCGTCATACTCCGTTCCACAACCACTATCGTCCACAGTTCTTCATCCGTACACTTGACGTTACCGGAGAGATCACTCTCCCTGCAGGTGTCGAGATGGTTATGCCTGGCGATAACGTTGAGATCGATGTTATGCTCATCACTCCTGTCGCACTTAACGAGAACCTCCGTTTCGCTATCCGCGAAGGTGGCCGTACCGTTGGTGCAGGTCAGGTGACCAAGATCCTCGACTAATCAGAGATTCCGGACGGATGCCATATTGACATCCGTCTACCACAGGGGAATAGAACAATGGTAGTTCAGCGGTCTCCAAAACCGTTAATGTGGGTTCGATTCCTGCTTCCCCTGCAAATATCAAAGGTTACGATTTGGTAATTGTTTAACAGATGCCGCTAAATGCTTCCGACAACGGCATCCATTAAATGTAAAGATGAGAAAGTTTATCAATTACTTCAAAGAGTCTTTCGTAGAGTTGACCAAGAAGACGACTTGGCCAAGTTGGGCGAAGCTGCAAAGCTCCGCACTTTTGGTCATAGCCACAACTGTCTTGCTGGCCGCTCTTCTCTGGGTTATCGACTTCGCTTTCCAATCTCTGATGACAGGCATCTACACATTGTAATTTTATCAGCTGATTCAGATGGGTGAAATGAAATGGTATGTCCTGCGCACAGCGGGAAGTAAGGAAAAGAAAGCCAAAGAGTACCTCGAAAAGGAAATAGAGAGAGTCGGGCTTCAGGATCAGGTCGCTCAGGTGCTTGTCCCTGTCAAGAAGGAGATAGTCACCAAGAACGGCAAGAGGAAGGCAATGGACAAATTGCTTTATCCGGGCTATGTACTCATCCAGGCGGAGCTCAGCCCGATGCTTGAGAACATCATCCGCAACCTTGTACCCGGTATGTCGGGTTTCCTTACTGAGAAAAAAGCCACCAACGGAACCCAGTTCGAGAGAGTTCCGGTGCCGCTTCGTGAAGAGGAGGCAGCGAGGATTCTCGGGAATCAGGATGAGAATGCGGACAATGCCGCAGACACGTTTGTGGACTATTCGGTCGGCGAGTCTGTCAGAATCACCGACGGTCCGTTCAGCGGGTTCAGCGGGACTGTGGACGAAATCCTGGAAGACAGAAGCAAGATTAAGGTTATAGTCGAGATCTTCGGGCGCAAGACGCAAGTGGAGCTCAACTTTACACAAGTGACTAAAGAATAACAAAGTATTATGGCAAAAGAAGTTACAGGATACATTAAGCTGCAGATCAAGGGCGGTGCGGCCAATCCGGCACCTCCAGTGGGACCTGCGCTTGGTTCCAAGGGCTTGAACATAATGGATTTCTGCAAGGCTTTCAACGCAGCCACGCAGGGACAGGCGGGTAAGGTCCTCCCGGTAGTGATCACCGTCTATTCAGACAAATCCTACACCTTCGAGGTAAAGCAGCCGCCGGTTGCCGTATCCCTCAAGGAAGCTGCCAAGATCAGCACAGCTTCAGGCGAGCCTAACAGGAAGAAGGTCGCATCAATCACCTGGGATCAGGTGAAGACCATCGCAGAAGGCAAAATGCCGGATCTCAACTGCTTCACCCTCGCAGCAGCGATGAAGATGGTTGCCGGTACAGCAAGAAGTATGGGTATCACCGTCAGCGGTGAATTTCCTGAGAACATCTAAAACACACGCGCATTATGAGTAAGTTGACAAAAAATCAGAAGGCAGCTGCGGAGAAGTACGATTCTCAGAAGCTGTACCCGCTCAGTGAAGCGTGCAAGGTTGTGAAAGACATCACTTTCACGAAGTTTGACTCCAGCGTGGAGCTTCACACCAACCTCGGTGTTGACCCGCGCAAGGCCAACCAGATGATCCGTGGCGTGGTAACCCTTCCTCACGGAACCGGTAAGGTCGTAAGAGTGCTTGCCCTCTGTACTCCTGACAAGGAGAACGAGGCCAAGGAGGCAGGAGCCGACTATGTAGGACTCGAAGAGTACATCGAGAAGATCAAGGGCGGCTGGACCGATGTGGACGTGATTGTCTGCACCCCGTCAGTGATGGCCAAAGTCGGCGCGCTCGGTAAGATTCTCGGACCTCGCGGCCTCATGCCTAACCCTAAGACCGGCACCGTGACCATGGAGATCGGCGCTGCCGTGAAGGCCTCCAAGGGAGGAAAGATCGACTTCAAGGTTGACAAGACCGGTATCGTACACACCGCCATCGGCAAGACATCCTTCTCTGCCGAGCAGATCTACGAGAATGCGGCCGAGGTGCTCAACGCCATCTCAAAGCTCAAGCCGCAGTCCCTCAAGGGAACATATATGAAGAGCGCCGCCATCTGCTCAACCATGAGCCCTGGCGTCAAGGTTGATCTCAAGGCATTTCTCAACGGTGCTGAGTAAAAATTCAATATTATGAAGAAAGAACTTAAAAGTCAGATTATTGAAAGCATCTCAGCGCAGATAAAGGAGTATCCTAACTTCTACATCACGGATATCTCAGGCCTGAATGCATCACAGACAAGCAGGCTCCGCCGCGAGTGCTTCAACGAGGGCGTAATCCTCAACGTGGTCAAGAACACCCTGTTCGCCCATGTTCTCAACGCTCTTGAGAACGAGGACATCAAGTCTCTCGACGAGACCCTCACCGGCAACACCGCCATCATGTACACCACCGTACCTGCCGCTCCTGCAAAGCTCATCAAGAAGCTCCAGCGCGACGGATTCACCAAGCCGGTGATCAAGGGTGCCTATGTACAGGAGTGCGTATTCCTCGGAGAGGATAAGCTCGACCAGCTCGCAGCCATCAAGACAAGGGAAGAACTCATCGGCGACATCATCGGTCTCCTCCAGAGTCCTATCCGCAACATCGTCTCAGCTCTCGAGAACGCCTCAGAGGGCAAGGCAGAAGACGAGAAGATCGGAGCTGCCGCTCCTGCAGCCCCTGTGGCTGAGCAGGCCGCAGCACCAGCAGAGGAAGCCCAGCCGGAGGCAGCTGAAAAGCCGGCAGAGTAATCAGATAATATCAACAAATTAAAAAAGTATATCAATTATGGCAGATGTTAAAGCCCTCGCAGAAGAGTTGGTAAACCTTTCTGTGAAAGACGTTCAGGAACTTGCAAAGATCCTCAAGGATGAGTATGGTATCGAGCCTGCAGCCGCTGCAGTTGTAGTAGCAGCTGAGGGTGGCGCCGGCGCAGCCGCTGAGGCAGAGCAGACTGAGTTCGATGTTGTTCTCAAGTCAGCTGGTCAGGCTAAGCTCAACGTGATCAAGGTTGTCAAGAGCGAGCTCGGTCTCGGTCTGAAGGAAGCCAAGGACATGGTTGACGGCGCTCCTGCAACAGTCAAAGAGAAAATTTCCAAGGCAGAGGCCGAAGCTCTCAAGGCTGCTCTTGAGGAGGCCGGTGCAGAGGTTGAGATTAAGTAAATCCGCCTCTCCCTGCTTTAGGGGACAAACAGGTTTAGAGCCGGGGATAATAGGCTCTAAACCTTTTTTCCGTATTTAAGTTTTTCTCTATTTCCAAGGCAGAATATGTCAAAACAGACCAACAACAAGCGTATAAACTTTGCCACATCCAAAATTCTGGAGTACCCGGATCTTCTGGAGGTGCAGCTGAAGTCGTTCAAGGACTTCTTCCAGCTTGAGACCACCCCGGAAAACAGGAAGAACGAAGGACTGTATCAGGTATTCCAGGAGATATTCCCTATCGAGGACACGAGGAACAGCTACAAGCTGGAGTTTATCGACTACTTCATCGACCCTCCTCAGTACTCCATCGAGGAATGTCTTGACAGAGGCCTGACATACAATGTCCCTCTGAAGGCGAAACTCCGTCTTTCCTGCACGGATACGGAGCATGAGGACTTCGACACCAGAGTTCAGGATGTGTATCTGGGCAATATCCCTTACATGACTCCTGCCGGTACGTTCGTCATCAACGGATCCGAGCGTATCATCGTGTCTCAGCTGCACAGGTCTCCGGGAGTGTTCTTCGACCAGAGCATGCACGCCAACGGCACCAAACTCTATTCCGCCAGAATCATCCCGTTCAAGGGATCATGGATAGAGTTCGCCACCGACATCAACAATGTGATGTACGCCTATATCGACCGCAAGAAGAAGCTTCCGGTCACGACTCTGCTCAGAGCTATAGGCTTCAATTCAGACAAAGACATCATTGACATCTTCGACCTTGCCGACGAAATCAAGGTCACCGAGGCGGAGCTCGAGGCCAACAAGGGCCGCAAGCTCGCCAACAACGTGCTCAAGACCAAGTTCGAAGATTTCATCGATGAAGACACCGGAGAGGTCACTCCGGTAGAGCGTATCGAGATTATCGTCAAGAGAGGCGAGATCCTCGATGATGACACCATCAGCGCCATCCTCCAGGCAGACGAGAAGAGCATTCTCCTCCAGAAGGACGAGGCCAACTCCAACGAGTACGCCATCATCTTCAACACGCTCCAGAAAGACCCTACCAACACGGAGATAGAGGCCGTCAACTACATCTACAAGCAGCTCCGCAACTCGGAACCGCCTGATGAGAGCACGGCAAGGGACGTGATCGACAAGCTCTTCTTCTCCGAGAAGAGGTACGACCTCGGCAACGTGGGCCGCTACCGTCTCAACAAGAAGCTCGGCCTGTCAATCGACCCTGATGTCCGCGTGCTCACCAACACCGACATCATCGAGATTATCAAGTATCTCATCCAGCTGATCAACTCCAAGGCGACTGTCGATGATATCGACCACCTCTCCAACCGTCGTGTACGCACCGTCGGAGAGCAGCTCGCCAACCAGTTCAGCGTAGGTCTCAGCCGTATGGCGCGCACCATCAGGGAGAGGATGAATGTCCGCGACAGCGAGCAGTTCAACCCTATCGACCTGATCAACGCCAAGACGCTCTCGTCCGTGATCAACTCGTTCTTCGGCACGAGCCAGCTGTCACAGTTCATGGATCAGACCAACCCGCTCGCGGAGATCACCCACAAGAGGCGCCTTTCTGCCCTCGGCCCGGGAGGTCTCAGCAGGGACAGGGCCGGATTCGAAGTCAGGGACGTCCACTACACCCATTACGGACGCCTCTGCCCTATCGAGTCTCCGGAAGGACCGAACATCGGTCTCATCTCGTCTCTGTGCGTATATGCGCGCATTGATGACCTCGGATTCATCGAGACTCCTTACCGTGACGTCAAGGACGGCAAGGTTGACCTGACCGCAGAGGGATGCCACTACATGAGCGCGGAGGAAGAAGAGGACAAGCTCGTCTCCCTCGCCAAGGTGAAGATGGACGACGACGGCAACATCCTCGAAGACCGCATCCAGTGCCGTCTCGAGGCTGACTTCCCTGTTGTCACCAAAGACCAGGTTGACTACATGGACGTGGCTCCGAACCAGATGGCTTCAGTGGCCGCGTCACTCATCCCGTTCCTCGAGCACGACGATGCGCACCGCGCCTTGATGGGCGCGAACATGATGCGTCAGGCCGTTCCGCTCCTCAAGCCGGAATCACCTGTAGTGGGCACCGGTCTGGAAGAGAGGGCCTGCATCGACTCACGCACCCAGGTTGTGGCCAGCCGCAACGGTGAAGTCACCTATGTGGACGCCAACGAAATCCGCGTGAAGTACGAGCGCACCGAAGGCGAGGCGTTCGTCAGCTTCCTGCCGGAGGAGACCACCTATAAGATGCCTATCTACCGCAGGACCAACCAGAGCACGACCATCACCCTGAAGCCTATCGTGAAGAAGGGCGACAAGGTGGTCAAGGGCCAGATCCTCACCGAGGGCTATGCCACCCAGAACGGCGAGCTCGCACTCGGACGCAACCTCAAAGTGGCGTTCATGCCATGGAAGGGCTACAACTACGAGGACGCCATCGTGCTGTCCGAGGAGATGGTCAAGTGGGATGTCCTCACCTCAGTGCATGTGGACGAGTACCTCACCGAAGTCCGTGACACCAAGCGCGGAATGGAGGAGCTCACCTCAGATATCCCTAACGTCAGCGAGGACGCGACCCGCAACCTCGCCGAGAACGGAATCGTACGCGTGGGCGCCCACATCGAGCCGGGCGACATCATGATCGGCAAGATCACCCCTAAGGGAGAGAGCGACCCGTCACCTGAGGAGAAACTCCTCAAGGCGATCTTCGGCGACAAGGCCGGCGACGTCAAGGACGCTTCCCTCAAGGCGAACCCGTCACTGAGCGGCACAGTGATCAAGACCGCCCTCTACACCAAGATCTCCAAGGAGACCACTCGCAAGGGTGCGGCCAAGAACGACCAGAAGGCCAGGCTGGAGATGCGCCAGGCAGAGTACGACCGCAAGGCCGAGAAGCTCGGCGCCGACTTCCTGCAGAAGCTCGCAGTGCTCACGAAGAACAAGAAGAGCGCCGGCATAACCGACCTCTATGGCGTGGAGATTCTCGAGAAGGACAAGAAGATCACCGCCGAAGTCCTCAAGAGCATCGACTACAACAATATCAATTCCAACAAGTGGACCACCGACAAGGAAACCAACGAACTGATCCGCGACCTTATCAACAACTACTGCATCGCCCTCAAGACGGAGCAGGCCATCTGCAAGCGCGAGATGGACAAGATAAAGATCGGAGACGAGCTTCCTAACGGAGTGATGCAGATAGCGAAGGTGTACATCGCCAAGAAGCGCAAGATCACCGTCGGCGACAAGATGGCCGGCCGTCACGGCAACAAGGGTATCGTCGCCAAGATCGTGCGTCAGGAGGATATGCCGTTCCTCGAGGACGGTACTCCGGTGGACATCGTCCTCAACCCTCTCGGCGTGCCTTCACGTATGAACCTCGGTCAGATCTATGAGACCGTGCTCGGATGGGCAGGCTACAGGCTCGGGCTGAAGTTCAGCACCCCGATTTTCGATGGTGCGAGCATCGACGAGATATGCAGCTACACCGACAAGGCAGGCGTGCCGAGATTCGGCAAGACCCGTCTGCGCGACGGCGGCACCGGAGACTACTTCGACCAGCCGGCCACTGTAGGTGTGATCTACATGATCAAGCTCGGCCACATGGTCGATGACAAGATGCACGCCCGTTCAATCGGACCTTACTCGCTCATCACCCAGCAGCCTCTCGGCGGTAAGTCACAGTTCGGAGGACAGAGGTTCGGAGAGATGGAGGTGTGGGCGCTCGAAGCATTCGGCGCAGCCAACGCCCTCCAGGAAATCCTTACCGTCAAGTCCGATGACGTTGTCGGAAGGTCAAAGACTTACGAAGCCATCGTCAAGGGAGACCCTATCCCGCCAGCAGGTATTCCGGAGTCACTCAACGTGCTCCTCCACGAACTCCGCGGTCTCGGTCTCAAGGTTACTTTGGAATAATTGTTTGAACGAATAACAATATGCCTGCATTCAATAATAAAGACAATAAGATTAAGAGCAACTTCCAGACGATAAGCATCTCGCTGGCATCTCCTGAGGACATCACCGCACGTTCATGCGGCGAAGTCCTCAAGCCGGAGACCGTCAACTACAGGACCTACAAGCCTGAGAGGGACGGACTCTTCTGCGAGAAGATCTTCGGCCCGACCAAGGACTACGAGTGCTATTGCGGAAAGTACAAGAGAATCCGCTATCGCGGCATTGTCTGCGACAGGTGCAACGTCGAAGTGACCGAGAAGAAAGTGCGCCGCGAAAGGATGGGCCACATCACGCTGACCGTCCCGGTAGCGCATATCTGGTACTTCAAGTCAGCGCCTAACAAGATCTCCGCCCTCCTCGGCCTTCCGGCCAAGAAGCTTGAGTCTGTCATCTACTATGAGAAATACATAGTGGTGAAGCCTGGCGCGGCGGAGGTGGAGAAGATGGCTCTCCTCTCAGAGGACGAGTATCTTGACATCCTCGCACGCATCCCGGGCAACAACAATCTCCCTGACTCCGATCCTGACAAGTTCATCGCCAAGATGGGTGCGGAGGGAGTCTATGACCTGCTCAAGGAGATCGATGTGGAGGAACTCGGCAAGGAGCTCCGTCAGAGGATGCTCACCGAGACCTCGCAGCAGCGCAAGGCAGAAGTCCTCAAGAGGCTTCAGGTCGTCAAGTGGTTCCAGGAGTCAAAGGGCATCAACCGTCCTGAGTGGATGGTGATGAAGGTGGTTCCTGTGATTCCGCCGGATCTGCGTCCGCTCGTGCCTCTCGACGGAGGCCGTTTCGCGACCACCGACCTCAACGACCTCTACCGCCGCGTAATCATCCGCAACAACCGTCTCAAGAGGCTCATCGAGATCAAGGCTCCTGAAGTGATTCTCCGCAACGAGAAGCGCATGCTCCAGGAGGCAGTCGATTCACTCTTCGACAACTCCAAGAAGTCTTCCGCAGTCAAGAGCGAGTCCAACAGGGCGCTCAAGTCACTCTCAGACTCACTCAAGGGCAAGCAGGGCCGCTTCCGCCAGAACCTCCTCGGTAAGCGTGTAGACTACTCCGCACGTTCCGTCATCGTGGTCGGTCCGGAGCTGAACATGCACGAGTGCGGTCTGCCTAAGTTCATGGCGGCCGAGCTCTACAAGCCGTTCATCATCCGCAAGCTCATCGAGCGCGGCATCGTCAAGACAGTGAAGTCAGCCAAGAAGATCGTGGACCGCAAGGATCCGGTCATCTGGGACATCCTCGAGAATGTGATGAAGGGCCATCCGGTGCTCCTCAACCGTGCACCTACCCTCCACAGGCTCGGCATCCAGGCTTTCCAGCCGCGAATGATAGAAGGCAAGGCCATCCAGCTGCACCCTCTCGCCTGTACGGCGTTCAACGCCGACTTCGACGGTGACCAGATGGCGGTGCACCTCCCGCTCGGCAACGCTGCCGTGATGGAGGCCCAGCTGCTCATGCTCGGTTCTCAGAACATTCTCAACCCGGCCAACGGCGCGCCTATCACCGTGCCTTCACAGGACATGGTGCTCGGACTCTACTATATCACCAAGATCCGCCCGGGCGCAAAGGGAGAGGACATGAAGTTCTACTCCGCCGAAGAGGTCATCGTGGCATACAACGAGAAGGCCATCGACATGCACGCCAAGATTTTCGTCCGTCTCCCTGCCGACAAGCAGGACCCTTCCAAGGGCACGCAGATGGTCGAGACCTCAGCTGGACGAATCATCGTCAACCAGTATGTTCCGGACGAGGTGCCGTATGTCAATGAACTGCTCGGCAAGAAGTCCCTCAGGAAGATCATCACCGATGTCATCAAGCACACGGGCGTGACCCGCACCGCAAAGTTCCTCGACGACATCAAGAACCTCGGATACGACCAGGCGTTCCGCGCCGGCATCAGCTTCAACCTCGGAGACGTGCTCGTCCCTGCGGAGAAGACCTCCCTCGTGGAAGACGCCTACAAGCAGGTCGCCAACATCCGTGACGACTACGACAACGGTTTCATCACCAACAACGAGCGATACAACAAAGTCATCGACCTCTGGTCCGCAGTGGACAACAAGCTGACCAAGATCGTGACCAACCAGATCTCAGCCGACCAGCAGGGCTTCAACCCTGTCTACATGATGCTTGATTCAGGAGCCCGTGGTTCCACCACACAGATCAAGCAGCTCTGCGGCATGCGTGGACTTATGGCCAAGCCTCAGAAGGCCGGCGCCTCAGGAGCCGACATCATCGAGAACCCTATCGTCTCCAACCTCAAGGAAGGAATGACGGTGCTCGAGTACTTCATCTCCACCCACGGTGCCCGTAAGGGTCTGGCCGATACGGCGTTGAAGACTGCGGACGCAGGATACCTGACAAGGCGTCTGGTGGACGTGTCACACGATGTGATCATCAACGAGCAGGACTGCGGCACGCTCCGCGGACTTATCGCCACAGCCATCAAGAACAAGGACGAAGTCGTGGAATCCCTCGGAGAGAGAATCCTCGGACGCACCTCCGTGCACGATATCTTCAACCCTCTCACAGGTGAGCTCATCATCAAGGCCGGAGAAGAAATCCGCGAGAAGGAAGCCGACCTCATCGACTCGCTTCCTATCGAGCAGGTGGAGATCCGCTCCGTGCTGACCTGCGAGAGCCGCAAGGGCGTCTGCGCCAAGTGCTACGGCCGCAACCTCGCCACCAGCCGCATGGTCGAGAAGGGCGAAGTTGTCGGAGTCATCGCGGCACAGTCCATCGGCGAGCCTGGTACCCAGCTGACTCTGCGTACCTTCCACGTCGGCGGTACGGCATCTTCTTCTGCGGCGGACTCATCCATCGAGTCCAAATACGACGGTGTCCTCAAGTTCGAGGAACTCCGCACCATCGACAGGATTTCTGACGACGGGCGCAAGGAGGTTGTCGTTGTCAGCCGTATGGCCGAGCTCCGCATCCTCGATGAGAACACGGGCATCACCTTCTCACAGTACGACGTGCCTTATGGAGCGGTGCTCTACAAGAACGACGGCGACAAGGTCAAGAAGGGCGACCTCATCTGCGACTGGGACGCATACAACGCCACCACCATCGTGGAGACCGCAGGTACCGTCCGCTTCGAGAACATGATCGAGGGCGTGACCTACCAGAAGGAGAGTGCCGACGAGTACTCGACCAGCACCGACAAGGTCATCATCGAGTCCAAGGACAAGACCAAGAGCCCTACTCTCGTGATTGTCAACGAGGCCGGCGACAGCATCAAGCAGTACAACCTGCCTGTGGGCGCCCACCTCATGGCCGAGAACGGCAACAAGGTCAAGGTCGGAGAAGTCATCATGAAGATTCCTCGCGCTATCGGCAAGGCCAGCGATATCACCGGTGGTCTCCCGCGCGTCACGGAACTCTTCGAGGCCCGAAACCCGTCAAGCCCTGCCATACTCTCCGAAATCAACGGAGAAGTGCTCATGGGCAAGGTGAAGCGAGGCAACCGCGAGATTGTCGTCAAGAACAAGTACGGTGTCGAGAAACACTACCTCGTACCGCTCAGCAAGCAGATTCTCGTGCAGGAGAACGACTATGTCAAGGCCGGCACACCGCTTTCTGACGGAGGCGTATCTCCAAGCGACATCCTCAACATCCTCGGACCGGTCAGGGCGCAGGAGTACATCGTCAACGAAGTACAGGCCGTCTACCGCCTCCAGGGTGTGAAGATCAACGACAAGCACTTCGAGATCATCGTGCGCCAGATGATGCGCAAGGTCGAGATAACCAACCCTGGCGACACCGAGTTCCTCAGCGAGGAGATGGTGGACAGGTGGAAGTTTACCGATGTCAACGACAACATCTACGGCAAATACGTGGTTCTCAGCGTCGGAGACTCACAGCGCTACGAAGTCGGACAGATCATCTCTGCCCGCGACCTGCGCAGCGAGAACTCTTCGCTTGAGCGTCAGGGACTTGAGATGATGACAGCTCGCCAGACCCGTCCTGCCACGGCACGTCTCGTGCTTCAGGGCATCACGAGGGCGGCGCTCAAGACCGACAGCTTCATCTCTGCGGCATCCTTCCAGGAGACCACCAAGGTGCTCAGCGAAGCCGCCATCCGCGGCCGCGTCGACCACCTCGAAGGCCTCAAGGAGAATGTCATCTGCGGTCACCTGATTCCGGCCGGTACCGGTCTGAAGGAATACCAGGACATCATCGTAGGACGCAAGGACGAGCTCACGCAGGAACTCAACGAACTCTAAAAACATGGCAGGGGCCGAATACCCCTGCCATATAAACACTTCAAAAGCCGGCCTCTGGGAGGTCGGCTTTTTGTATTGTGTGATTCCGCCGCGACTCGAACGCGGGACCCACAGCTTAGAAGGCTGTTGCTCTATCCAACTGAGCTACGGAACCGTCCGTTATCCCTGAAAACTCAAGGGAGTGCAAAGTTAGAAAGTGTTTTGAACAATTCAAAACACTTTCCATTATTTTCTCTTGCGTACTGAAAGGCGGACATATGAAGCCACACCCAGCAGGATTATAAGCAGTGCATGGGTCTCGTGGCTCAGGGTCGCGAAAAGCAGGCTCGTCTCCCAGGTCGCGCCATGGATGGACTCCAATGTCAGCGCGACAAGATAATGATATGCCCCTATACCGCCGGGAACAGGGATTACAGAGGCTATGTTGCCCACGGCGGACACGAAGAGAGAATCGAAGAACGTCAGATGGGCAAGCGCAGGAATCGCCAGGAAATTATAGTAGGTCATCAGGAGATATGTCACCCATATACCTATGGTATACAACACGAACGCCCACTTGCGGCGGATATGCGCAAAACTGGCGATGCCAGCCCCGAGGCCGCGTACCGCACCGGCGACCTTGGCGCAGAAAGGATACCTCTCCTGCCAATGGAAAACGCCCCAGACGAATACGGCAAGGGCGACAAGAATCGGGGCCAGAATCCACCACATCGAGAATCCGAAACTGTGCGTAAGCGGATTCCAGATATTGGTGAGGAAAAACTCTCCGAACGTGTTCCATTTCAGGACAAGAGCAAGGACCAGCATGAAGAGCACCGCCAGGACATCCCAGGCACGCTCGCAGACGATGGTGCCCAGAATCTTGTTGTAGCTCATCTTGTTGGATTTTATATATCCCCCGCGGATGAACTCCCCTGCCCCGGGGAGGACCACATTCACCAGATTGCCCACATTCGACGCATCCCATGCGTCAAGCCTCTTCACATCCGGGTCAAGAGGCTCCATCATCAATCTCCACCTCTCCTCCCTGAAGAACAGGGCCAGTACCGAAACCAGGGTGAAGATCAGCACATACCCCCATCTCGTCTCCTTGAGTCCTTCCAGGAAGGCTTTCCAGTCGACGCCCCGGAATGCAAACCACACCAGGACAGCCGCCAGTCCGACGGACAGAAGGTACTTAAGTACTTTGGTCGCTTTCTTATTCATATAGGGCGCAAATTTACGGATAATTATGCTAATTTTGCAAGATATGAAATCGATACTTGGAATAGGGAATGCCCTCACCGACATCCTGGCAGTCCTGCAGGATGACTCGCTCCTCAACAACTACCATCTTCCGAAAGGCAGCATGCAACATGTTGACATGGAGACCGGAGACAAGATCTGGGCAGCGCTCAAGCCTCTCGGGGTGAAGTATGTGGCCGGCGGTTCAGCCGCCAACACAATCACCTGCACCTCGATTCTCGGCATGCCGTCCAGTTTCATCGGGAAGATAGGGGACGATGAACTCGGACTCCTGTTCAAGAGCGACCAGGAGCAATACGGGGTCAAGACCGTGCTCCTGAAAAGCCCGCACTCCAGCGGACGCTCCATGGTATTCGTGAGCGGCGGCAACGCCGAGCGCACCTTCGCCGTCTATCTCGGCGCCGCCCTGGACCTGGTGCCGGAAGACCTCAAGCCGGAGTGGTTCGAGGGCTACGACTATTTCCACATAGAAGGCTATCTTGTCCAGAACCAGGCCCTCATACGCAGAGCCGTGGAACTCGCCCACGACGCCGGATGCATCATATCGCTCGACATGGCGTCATACAATGTGGTGGAGTCGAACCTCGCCTTCCTCCACGACATCGTGGAGAGATATGTGGACATCGTGTTCGCCAACGAGACGGAATCCAAGTCGTTCACCAAGCTTGACGATCCGCTCAAAGCGCTTGACGAGATCGCAAAGCTCTGCAAGATTGCCGTCGTCAAAATCGGCAAGGACGGAAGCTGGATCAGATCCGGAGAGGAAGTCCAGTTCATCCAGGCCTGGCCGGCCGAGACTGTGGACGCCACCGGCGCCGGAGACACCTATGCGGCAGGCTTCCTCTATGCGCACTCTCTTGGGCGCAGCCTCAAAGAATGCGGAGAAGTCGGGTCCATCATCGCCGCCAAGGTAGTGGAGGTCATCGGGACCAAGATCGACATCCCGCGCTGGAAAGAGGCCAAGCGCGAAATCCGGGAACTCTTCTCCTCAAACGAAGCCCGATGAAGAACCCGTTTGTGCTGCTTCTGCGTCTCATCGCGCTCAGGCGCAATGAAAGCAACACCCCGCACGGCCTGCACCCGCTGAGCGCCATACGCGAAGCGACCGTGCTCGTCGCCCCGCAGCAGGAAGACAGTGACGCCGTCAGGGCCGCTGTCTCACAGTTCTTCAGTTACAACAACATCCCCGTGCATATCTTCTGCCCCACCTGCAAGGATATCGACCTGGCCGGGACAATCAAGAAAAAGTCCAGAGGCGAAAGGGCCGCGCAAGGGGCGGGTGAGCTTCTCATCTCCCTCGCCGACCCGGAGGATGCTTTCTGGGCTGAATATGAAGCGCGGTGCAGCCGGGCTTGTTTCAAGATAGGGCGCAGGCAACTCAAGGGAGACGTGTTCGACCTCGTGATCCTGCCTCCGGAAAGCGGAAACATCCCGAGCCAGTCGGCCGTATTCTCCGAAATAAAAAATTATCTCAATATAATCAGATGAAATCTTTGATGCATCATATCATCGTCGCCCTCAAAGGCTTCGGCATGGGCGCGGCCAATGTCGTGCCCGGCGTAAGCGGCGGCACCATAGCCCTGTTGACGGGCATCTACTCGGACATAGTCGGAGCGCTCAACGCCGTGACCGAAAAGGAAACCTGGAAATCCCTGCTGCACGGGAGGTTCCGGGAGTTCTGGCGTCTGATAAAGGGTGATTTCCTGGTGGCGCTGCTCGTGGGCGTGCTGCTCAGTGTGTTCTCACTCGCCAAGCTGGTCACATGGTGCCTGACTTACTACCCGATCCTGACCTGGGCATTCTTCTTCGGCCTGATACTCGCGTCCGCCGTGGTGATGGTGCGCGGCATCAAGGACTTCCGCGGCGCCGACCTGATTCCGTCCGTCATCGGCCTTGCGCTCGGGTTCGTGATCTGCACGATGTCCCCGACCAAGACCACTGACGACATCTGGTTCATATTCCTCTGCGGAGCCATCTCCATCTGCGCGATGATTCTGCCGGGCATCTCAGGGAGCTTCATCCTGCTGGTGATGGGCAAATACCACTATATCATGCAGGCGATCACCGACCTCAACTGGCCGGTAATCATCGTGTTCGGAGTGGGCTGCGTGGTGGGGATACTGGCGTTCGCCAAACTCCTGCACTGGCTGCTCGCCCGCTGGGAGAGGCAGACCATGCTGGTGCTGCTGGGCTTCGTGTTCGGGTCGCTCGTGAGAGTGTGGCCATGGTACGACGGCGAGGCTGTGGCGGCAGCGCAGCTTCTGCGCACGGGCAGCGTCTCCCCCCTTGACCTTCAGATCCCGGGAGCAGTCATCTGGTGCGCTGTCGGCATTGCGGCCGTGGTATTGTTCGAGCTGCTCGGCTCCAGGAAAAAGTCCGCCTAGAAGGCCAGGTCCAATTCCACCGGACAGTGGTCCGAGCCAAGGATTTCGTTGTGGATGTCCGTGACCTCGATTCTCTCCCTGAGGCTGTCTGAGACAAGGAAATAGTCAATACGCCAGCCCACGTTCCTTTCACGGGCCCGCATCCTGTATGACCACCATGAGTATTTGGCCTCTCCGGGATGCTGCTCCCTCCAGCTGTCATGGAACCCGGCTGCGAGGAGTTCACTCATCTTGGCACGCTCCTCGTCGGAGAAACCGGCGTTGAGATGGTTTGTGGAAGGGTTCTTGAGGTCTATTTCCTCGTGGGCCACGTTCATGTCTCCGCATATCACCACTCCCTTCTTCCCGGCAAGGCCGCTGACATATGCACGGAAATGGTCTTCCCACTTCATCCTGTAGTCGAGCCGGCGCAATCCGTCCTGGGAGTTGGGGGTGTAGACATTGACCAAGTAGAAGTCAGGCATCTCAAGGGTTATGACCCTCCCCTCCTGGTCGTGCTCCTCATCCTGCATGCCGTAGCTGACGCTGACCGGCTCCAGCCGCGTATATATGACGGTGCCGGAGTAGCCTTTCTTGACGGCATAGTTCCAGTACGAACGGTAGCCCTCAAACTCCATGTCTATCTGCCCATCCTGAAGTTTGGTCTCCTGCAGGCATACAAAATCGGCGTCCAGGGCCTTGAATATCTCGGGGAAACCCTTCCCGGCGACGGCTCTCAGGCCGTTGACATTCCAGCTTATGAATTTCATAAGGCTAAAGTAAGCATTTTTATTCGTATATTCGTGGGATTATCGACAATCAACAATGAGAGATCTTAGCCTTACCAATACCCTTTCGCGCAGAAAGGAGCTGTTCGTGCCAATCAACCCGGGCCATGTCGGGATGTATGTCTGCGGCCCTACCGTATATGGGGAAGCCCATCTGGGCCATGCGAGACCGGGAATCACCTACGATGTCCTCAGCAAACTGCTGCGGCATCTGGGATACCAGGTACGCTATGTCCGCAACATCACGGACGTGGGCCATCTTGAACACGACGCCGACGAGGGCGAGGACAAGATAGCCAAGAAGGCAAGGCTGGAGCAGCTTGAGCCGATGGAGGTGGTGCAGACCTACACTTTCCGCTACCACGAGGCCATGCGTCTCCTGAACGTGGCGCCGCCGTCCATAGAGCCGAGGGCGTCCGGCCACATCATAGAGCAGATCGAGGCCATCAGGAAGATTCTCGACGCGGGCTACGCCTACGAGAGCAACGGGAGCGTGTACTTCGATGTAGAGAAATACAACAAGGACTTCCACTACGGAGTCCTGTCCGGACGCAATCTGGACGACACCCTTGAAGGCACCCGCAACCTGGACGGGCAGTCCGACAAACGCGCCCCTTACGACTTCGCCCTCTGGAAAAAGGCAGAGCCTCAGCACATCATGCGCTGGCCGTCCCCTTGGGGAGAGGGATTCCCGGGATGGCATCTGGAATGCTCGGTGATGGGGGAGAAATACCTCGGGCGCGAGTTTGACATACACGGAGGCGGGATGGACCTGATGTTCCCGCACCACGAGTGCGAGATCGCCCAGAACGAGGCGATGCGCGGCACTCAGGGCGTACATTACTGGGTCCACAACAACATGATCACGATAAACGGGCAGAAGATGGGCAAGTCGCTCGGTAACTTCATCACCCTGCCGCAGCTTTTTGCGGGCGACCACCCGAAACTTGATCAGGCTTACAGTCCGATGACCGTGCGCTTCTTCATCCTCCAGGCCCACTACCGCAGTACTCTGGACTTCTCCAACGAAGCCCTCCAGGCTTCGGAAAAAGGACTCAAGAGGCTGATGCAGGCGGCGAAGGACCTCTACGCGATGGCAGGGAAGTCCGTTCCTCAGTACCGCTACGGCGAGCAGACCCTGTCCACCGCCCCGGACAGCTGCCCGGCGGAAAACGCTGACGTGAAAGCCATCTTCGACGGCATCTACGACGCCCTCTGCGATGACATGAACACTCCGGTGGCCCTTGCGCACATCTCGGAGGCCGTCCGCATCATCAACTCGGCCAAGGCGGGGCAGGTGACGCTCGGGGCCGGCGACATCCAGACTCTTGTCCGGCTCTTCGACGACATCGTGTTCGGGGTGCTCGGCCTCAAAGACGAGGACGCGGCGGCCGGCTCTGACGGCAAGGTAATCGGCGGACTGATGGACATGGTGCTGGAGCAGCGCGCTGCCGCAAAGGCGGCCAAGGACTGGGCCGTCTCCGACCACATCCGCGACTCCCTCAAAGCCCTCGGCATCCAGGTCAAAGACACCAAGGACGGTGCCGAATGGACGATTGATTAGCTCTTCTCTACTATTTCCTGCGGTCGGCGTTGTCTATGCTGCGGCTGTTGAACGGCACATAGCCCTTGAAACGGCCGAAACTGTACCGGAGGCGGAAATAGAAATACCGGCCCAATACTGTCTTGGTCTGAAAGTTCCGCATCGCGTCCGAACCCGATTCGAACTTATATACAGAATACCTCTCCCAAGGCGTATTCACACCTGCGGTGAAGGAAAACTTGTCTCCTATTCTTTGTTTAAGCTCAAACATTGAACTGGCAAAAAGGTTATGAGTACGGCTCGTCTGTATGCTCTGGTCGCCGAAGAAGATGCTCGGGTCTATATATAATGTGGAGAATAGGAACTCAGCTCCTTTCCACAATTGCGCCGTAGCCATGAAACTGGCAGCGTATGTCCAGAACGCGTTTTTTTGACCGGAATATGCATAGCTCTGATATCTTATAGAACCTCCGGCAGAAAGACTCAACCACGAGAAGGGATCCGACATGATCGTTGTGGATAGAAACAACTTTTCTGCCCGCCCTACATTGCCGTAAGTACGATAAATGGTACCGTTATCCAGAACCGTGTCATATGCATATACGCCATTGTTCGTGAAGAGGTTGCTCGCCAACAAACTAAACGACAACTCTCTGCTGGCCGAAAAACTGTACATCAGCATGGCGTTGTAGTACCTCTCGTTCTTCAGATTCGGGTTGCCCTGCACGATGATGCCGGGGACAGACTCATCCTTGTACGGGTTAAGATAATTGATGTCCGGACGGAAGGCCTCTTTCGCAACATTAAGAGTCAGGGAATGACGCAGGGCCGGACGATACACGAGGCGCAAGCCGTACAGCAAGTCGAACGATGTACTGTAGTCAGAGACCAGTTCCCCGGACAGTTTGGCATCCACCATCCATTTCTCACCCATCTTAGACCAGCCGCCTTTGACGGAACCTACCTGCTGAGTATAATTGAGGTAATCGCGGCTCTCGTAGCTTCGATTGACATACTTCCCGGTCAAATACCAGGTGCTTCCGCCGCGAAGCATATCACCGTAGTCCGCCGACACCGTGTGTTCACGCATTGACGTGCTGTTGCCATATGTGGTCCTGCCTGAGCCCGTCGGGCCGGTCACAGTCTGGTCATAGGAGCTTGACATATCGCTCCCGTCGAAAGCGTACTGAAGAGTGAACAGGCGCGACGGATGCTCAGCTGAAGAACGCTGCCAGCCGGCAGACGCCTTATACCTGCCGATGTTCATCTTGCTGCTCCCCTCGCTGGACGACTCTGATACCACCGCTCCGGACTTGTCCCAATATGTGCTGCCGGCCTTCAGAGCGTTGTGAGCATCGTCCACGTCCGCTGACGCCTCCACGAACAGGCGGCTCTCCGGAGTGAAGTCATAGCTGGAGCGCAAGTTTGCCACATGACGGTTGTCTCGCGTCGGATCCGTCCTGTCGAAGATTTCCGACTTGCTATATTCCTCGGACTTAAGATAATCCACGTTTTGACGCGTCTCGCTGCCATAGAGATCGGACCACGTATATTTATAGGACACGTCGTAGACTAGGCCGCCGTTCTTGGACGTCAGTCCGGCGTAGCCACCTGCATGCGCATCGTCACCGGCATCCACTCTCAACTGGCCCGCTATCAGATCGCCGAGGGCATCCTGCGTGTCAAGGTTAATCACCGCAGATTTGTCGGCATCGCGCCCGGAAGTCTGCGTCACCAGTTGGATAGATTTCAATTTCCCACCTGTAATGAGTTGGTCATATATGCCTGATTGTCCTTGCTCAGCAATGTACTCTTCTTGCCGTTCACGGTGAACTCCACATCCTTGCCCAGCACCTGCACCGCCTGTGTCTGAGGATCTACTTTCACGAACGGGATACGCAAAAGGAGCTCACGCGCCGTAAGTTTTTCCGCATCAGGATCGGAGGCCACATCATAAGCGAAGCCGTTCACCTTGGTCTACACATACTTACGCTCAGTGCTCACCTTCGCGGCGTCCAGCGTTTCTTGCGGCTCAAGCACAATCGTACCCACATTCTGCTCCGCCTCTCCCGTCACGCTAACGGTGCGCGTTACCGTATTGAACAAGAAAGCAGAAGCGGAAAGGTGGTATTCACCAGCCTTTTCCGCCTCTATAGAGAAAGCGCCATCCGCATCCGTCTCGGCAGAACTCACCACTGCGCCGCCCGCATCCTGAAGCACCAGCAGCGCCCCGGGAAGCGTGACTCCTCCGTTGTCTGCAACCACGCCTTTCAGGACTATCCCGGCATACGAAGGGAGAGAGATGGAAAGAAAAAGCGATAGAATGCAATAATAAAATCGACCTTTAATCATTGATGATTATGTTTTTACAAGCATTGTTCCGAAACCAGTCTCATTGCAGAACGGTAAATGCTTCGGGATTACTTGGTTTTAAAACTCAATGTATCTCCTATGGAGCGATGGCCTTTAGTCGTCTGATATGACTCTGGAGAAGTCTTGATTCGGGAATCCCCGCCAGAATCTGTTACTCCTGATCCAACTCTTGTTACACTTCCACAACTGGTGCACACATATCGACAGCACACTCACTCCACCAAAAAGACACCTATCCTAAAAAATCTCTGCCAACTCTGCGGCAGCTTGTTTTTTGCCGCTTATTTAGTCAACTTCTGATATTCTTCAATTGCTTTGCCGTAAAAAGTAAAATTTAAAGTTAATTATTGCTTCGGGCAACTCAAGCACCCACGACAAATATAGCAATTAATCAAAAAAAACAATACCATCTGAAATATTTTTATAATTATATGCACCGCCGCTTATTCATGTACGCTAATTGCCACCGTTTCATATTATTACTGAATAATCCTATCACAGCACAGATAGGAAGCAAAACAAATGATTCCTTTTAGATTTGAAAGCAAATCACGCTCCGACAGACTGCCGTGCAGGTAGCAGCAGTTTCGTCGGAAACGGCTCACACCTGGCAGCGGCGGACTTCAGCGATGAGCCAGAGGCGGTCCTATGGCGGCGGCCCCCCCATCGCGCCGTACAGAATCTGGCCTTCTGTCGTACGGGACGGCCTCGCCGGACAGTTCGGTACAGAAAACGGCCCTGTGGTGTACGCGAGGTTCATCTTAGCGCCGGGGCCGCACGCGGCGGTGGCAGCAGCGCAGGTGCGACGGAAAGCTGGGCAATCGGTGGCTGGTGGCTGCGGGACTGGGCGGCCGGTGGCAGATAAGTATCTGATAATGAGCGAAATAATGATTTGTCCTGTCGGGTTTTGCGGTTCTTCGTCAAATTGCGTGCATCTAACCGCATCCCGAGAGCATCA
>ERZ1026860.309-NODE-309-length-36301-cov-6.157562_pt1 | contig 36301 bp, 27 predicted proteins | sample MGYA00380160_ERZ1026860 | MGnify/ENA primary metagenome ERZ1026860 (study PRJEB33269, sample SAMEA4719796) | human gut metagenome | biome: human-associated habitat; feature: organic feature; material: feces | place: Cameroon | collected 2013-10 ... | reverse complement strand
ATATTAAGGAGGGTGAAACATGAAAAAGGGTTTGCGAGCAAAATTATTTGCTTTTGCACTGGCTCTGTGTCTTTGCACAACGATGGTAACACCAGCGTTTGCGGCGAGCGGCAGATACAATAGTTCTGGCAATCGTTGGTCATTCAGCAATTGGTGGAACAATCGGTGGAATCATGACGATGATAACACATCGGACTCCAATAAGTCTGACAGCAGCGAGACCAAGCTGAAGCTGGTGGAGGATCAGAGCACAGTCGCAGAAGGAACGGAGCTGCGTGCTTCAACCTATGAAGTGGAGAATACAGATGCAGCCAGCAACGCGAGCACCATCAAGTATTTTCCGGTGACGATGTACAATTACGACACCAAGAAGATCAACACAGCGACGCATAACGCAGAGGCTGCAAAGGCTTCTGAAAATGGCCAGAGCAGCATTAGTTCTTGGGATGGCATGTACTTTAGCGGCGGTAATCCGGTAAATGGTGCAAGTAATAGTAAATACGATACGTCTGAATATTTGGGCGATAATACCGGCAAAGCAGGTAACAAAAACTACAGTACCAAAACCTATGCTAAGTGGAACTATTGGGGCGCAAATGTCAAAAATGCTGACTATACCGGTAACTATATCTGCAGCGGCTTGGTAGAAGAGAGTTTGGACACGAGCAACAATATTGTCTTTACGAACACCGAGCCGGGCCTGTTCCGCTCTGACGATACGACGAACAACTATGGCAAAAAGATCTACACCAATGTGGGTCTGCCGTTCCAGTATGACGAGACCACGAATTACTATACGTTTAATTCTAACAAGATGTCTGCGCACTTTACGGACGAAAATCCGGCTGGAAGCAACACGAATTTGACGTATAGCACAAGTCCGCAGACAATTACAGATTTAAGTGCGCAGGGTAAGAGCGATAAGGCTTCTTGGCTGCCGTTTGACGAAGGATCATCGGCTAAGATGGATACTGCTACATATCATTTCGGCATGCAGGCAGTTATTCCGTTTTCTATGACGGCAAATGGCAAGATGAACGCTGCTGATGAGAAATCTGCCGATATTAAGTTTGATTTCTCCGGCGACGATGATGTTTGGGTATTCGTTGACGGCAAGCTCGTGCTGGACATTGGCGGCATTCATAATGAAATGGCAGGCACAATGAACTTTGCCACAAATGAGTGGAAGGTATTAAAGAGTACAGATAATATCAACAAGGATACAGTCGGTGATATGAATGGTCAAAAAATGACCGGTAAGCTGTTTAATACAGGTAGCGAGACGGGCGTTCTGGGCACCGACCGTGAGACGTTTGCAGCGACCACTTCTCATACACTGACCGTATTTTATCTGGAACGCGGTGCGGGCGCGTCCAACTGCAAGATTAGATTCAATCTGCCGATGGAAGATTCTGTATCCGTTAAGAAACTCGTAAGTGACAAGGACAGCAAAGGTGCTGCAATTTCTACAGATACGCAGGAAGCAATCAATAACCATGAGTTTGCGTTTAAGCTGTTTAAGAATGATGCGCCGGTTGCGAATACAAACTATATCATTCTGGATGAATCGAACCAGCCGATTGATACTGCCACAACGGCAAAAGACGGTACGTTTAAGCTGAAGAATAAGCAGACCGCAAAATTTGTCGGTCAGATACCGGACGATGGAAACACGTACTATGTACAAGAAGCAGAGGAAGATGGTTGGCAAACGCCGAGCAGCAGCTATACTGCGACAGCCGCAAACGGTTCTGAGGAGACGGGAGCGGCAAACGGAGCAACCAGCGCCAAGGTATTGATCAGAGGCTCTAATGAAGCCAACGATCAGTTGAACTATACCTTTACCAATGTGCTGACACATGTAGATAAAACAACCATTCAGCCACAGGATGATAAGATTGTTATTGACTATGGTTTGCCGGTAGAAATTGATCCGCTTGCAAACGATGTTGTACAGAACGGAACCAAGTCGATTAAATCTGTAACCGGAGCACAGTTTGGTGAAGCAACGATTCGAGACGATAAGATTATCTATACGCTGAATAAACAGTTGACGGATGTTGAAACGCTGACCTATACAGTTAAGGCAACGGCATCGACCGAAGCTGACTCAAAGACAGCAGAAGCAAAGATTTACATTATTCCGGCGACTTCCATGTACTACGAGGAGAACTTCTCCGACATGGCGAAGTTCAGTGCGAGCTGGACGAACGTAGGTACCAGCGGTACTGTTTATCAGGAACCGGGCGTTGTAGGCACTCCGAATGATAGCCCGTATGGCTCCGACAATGCGTATATGAACAGCAGCGGAGACAGCTACGGAGACAGCTGCGGTACATCGAAGTATGTGAGCACAGCGGATGGAAGATCAAAGACGTTCAAGTATACCTTTACTGGCAAGGGAACATCGTTCTTTGCGCGAACCAATAGCAATTCGGGCTATATGCGTGTTCGGGTAACAGACAAAGACGAAAACGTACTGCATACTCTGTACAGAAATACAAAGTATAAAGCTGACGGTGAATTGTATAATATTCCGGTATTTACATGGAATGCGGAAAAGTATGGAACCTATACTGTTACAGTTACCGTTTCAAGACCAGATAAAGCAGGAAGCTATGGCACAGAGTTTTGGGTGGATGGTATTCGCGTTATGAATCCGATGAATCCTGAAAGCAAAAATCTTACAATTGCGCAGGATGCTTATGCGGCAGATGGCGAGAGCAATATGACGTTTGCAACTCTGCGAGATGCTCTACTGGCTGATACTACGGAAAATGAAAACGGAGAGCTGGTTTGGGATACATCAAAGGGATTTGTTGTATTTACAGATTCGAATAGTAAAATTACCAAGGCATCTGAGTATAAGAGTGATGGCCCGAAGGAAGAAGTGTATCTTGCGAAGGGGCAGAGCGTTTCCTTCTCCTTGGCGAACTGGGATGCAAATGTAAATCATCTGTATCTTGGCATCAAGGCACCGATGGGGAGAGGAACTGTTCAGTTCGGCGATAAGTCTGTTGCTGTGAACAATACGGTAGATTGTTACTATGATGTCGCAAAGTTTGCAAAGATTTCGAAGGTAGGTAGCGAGACGGTTGCAACGCTGACCATTACCAATCCTTCGGATAGCATTATTTCGTTGACCAATATCAAGGTAACGGGAACACCGGATTTTGTTATCATTCCTGAAAAGAATACTAACGACGTAATTCCGGATAGCTCGGAGAAGTAAATGATGATGTATTGGCGGGAGAATTTTCTCCTGCCAATACGCTTGATAGAAAGGAGGAAGATGGCATTGAAGAAAGCATATGAAGCACCAATGCTGGAGATAGAAGAATATTGCTTGGATACAAGCATTGCAGCGAATTGCCAAGAGATACTGACCGATAGAGACATGGCTTGCTATGATAAGTGGATGGATCAAAATACAGAACAACCGGCGTCGCTTCATACCAGTTTTGAAGACAATAATGGTGTACAATGTGACTGCTATTATAATGCAGGCGGAGAAGGATTTTTTGCCTCATAATCTAGATAATGAATATGTGGAGCATAGGGGGAGACAGCAATTTTGCAGTTTCCCCTTACCTTTGCGGAGAAATATGAAATTTACACTACGATTTTCGAAAATAACTTTTCACATTCATACAAAAGAAAAGATAGAAATAGATGACACACTCAAAAAGTTTGCATGCACAAATAATTTTAATGCGGATGTAACTGTTTTGATTTCATGGGATTGGAAAACACACGCTATACCAACTGTTTCAATGACGGGAAACGACTTGGTACAGAATTATTATATAGAGCAGGATATATATCTTTGTGAAACGCAAGGCGGCGCCAAAGGGGCTATTGCAATGTGCTGCTGCACACCGGATTTTTCCCATATACGATGTGCTTTGAATCTGGAAAATTATGCGTATATTCCGCGGCAGATGAATTTTATCCTGCGCACATTGCCAATGCGGGCAATTTTTCAGCAGTTTGGGACATTGTTTTTTCACGCGGCACAGATTGCTGTAAAGGATACAGGTATTTTGTTTACAGCTCCGTCCGGTACGGGAAAAACAACGCAGGCGAAGCTGTGGGAGACATACCGCGGAGCACGGCGCATATGTGCAGACCGCACACTGGTGCGGTGGCTGCCGGAAGGATGGCGGACATTCGGTTATCCGCTGGACGGGTCAGAACCGATTTGCAGCGAGGAAGAGCATACGCTCGGTGCAGTGGTGCTGCTTCGGCAGGGACAGCAAAATCAAGTTGTTCGGCTCAACGGCAGGCATGCCATTGCGGCATTGATGCCGCAGATGGTTATTGACAGATGGAGTGCTGAGGCAAAGGCACGCGAGATAGAACTGCTTGCCAATCTGCTGGAGAAAATACCGGTATATCAGCTGACCTGTACACCGGACGAAACGGCGGTTCAATGTTTGGAACAACGGTTAATAAAAGATGGGGTGATAGAATCGTGACAGTACGAGATAAACTTTGGAAAAAAGCAAGTGAAAATGGAATTCCGCTGTCTGGAGTTTTTGAATTGCTTCCGGTATGCAACTTTGCCTGCAAGATGTGTTATGTCCGGAAAAGTATGGCAGAGGTACAGGCATTGGGCGGATTGAAGGATGCAGACTGGTGGCTGGATAAAATGCGGCAGGCGCAGGAGCTGGGCATGCTGTTTTCGCTTCTGACCGGCGGAGAACCATTGCTGCATCCGGATTTTCGAAAAATCTATGAAGGCTTAATCAATATGGGCATGCAGATCAGCGTAAACAGCAATGGCTCTCTCATTGACCGCGATTGGGCACAGTGGTTTGCAAAACAGCCGCCGGTGCGCATCAATCTGACTTTATATGGCGGCAGTGAAGACACCTATGAAAAGCTGTGCGGAAATGGAGCGGCATTTGAAAAGGTCTGCAATGCGGTTCAGTATCTGAAAGAAGCCGGCGTGCCGGTTAAATTCAATTGCAGCGTGACGCCGCAGAACGTACAGGATTTGGAACAGATGATCGCATTTGCAAAGAAAGTAGAAAGCCCAATACAGATTGCATCGTATATGTATCCGCCAGTGCGCAGAGAAAATGGTTGCGTGTATGGGCAAAATGATCGTCTCAGTCCGGAACAAGCTGGCAAAATTCGCGTCTATGCGGACTATCTGCAGGCAGAACCCAAATGGTTTCTGGAACAAGCCAGACGATTTCAGCGTTTTGTCCCGCTTGATCAGCTTGACTTTGAATTGATGGAGCGCAAAGACATGCAAATGCACTGCCGCGGAGGACACAGTTCCTTTTGGATCAATTGGAAAGGAAATATCATGAACTGCGGCATGTTTGGTTCGGTCGAATTTCCCTTAAAGAATCGTACCGTCAAAGATGCTTGGACAGAACTTCGAGAGCACACCCGTGCGATGAAATATGCACCGGTCTGTTCGGGATGCCCGAACCTTCCCTTGTGTCATTCCTGTATCGCAATGGTGCAAAATGAATGCGGAAATACAGACGGACGTCCGGAGTATCTTTGCCGGATGAATGCGTCTGCCGCAGCCTATTATCAACAGTATGCAGAGACTTGCAGACGGGAACTGCAGCGCTCTGAGACTGAATAAATCGCGCGAGAGATACGATAAGGAAAGGAGGCTACAGACTGGATTGAACAAGGAGAGTCGCAGCCGGAAGGGGGATCCGCAGCGGATAAAATCAATTTTGACTGTGATGAACGAGGAACAAAAAAATGAACAAAAAAAGATGGACAACACGCGTGCTGTCCGGCATACTCGTGGGTGTGCTGACAGCAACACAGCTGCCCGCGGTAGCCATTGATGCAAATGCTACCGTATATGGCAAAGAAGAAACGGTAATTGTTTCTTCCGATGAATCAAATGCAAGAGAGAGAAACTTCAATGAGGGATGGAAGTTCTATCTTGGAAACAACAGCTCTGCTTCGAATAAAAACTTCAACGATTCAGGTTGGAATAGCGTTACGCTGCCGCATGACTACAGCATTTCGCAGAACTTTACAACCAGCGGTGAAGCAGAAAGCGGATTTTTACCCGGCGGCACGGGCTGGTATCGCAAAACCTTTACGATGCCGGCAGCAGACAACGGGAAAACCGTTGTGCTGAACTTCGACGGTGTATATTCGGATGCTTCTATCTATGTAAATGGTACACAGGTTGGTGAGCATCATTATGGATATACATCGTTTGCAATGGATATTAGCAAATATCTTACCTGCGACGGCAAGACGGAAAATGTGGTTGCAGTAAAGACGGTAAATAATATCCCGTCCAGCAGATGGTATTCCGGTTCTGGAATTTATCGAGATGTCACACTGGAAGTGACAGATCCTGTGCATATTTCCCATGACGGTATTACGGTTACAACGCCGGATATTCAGAATGGAAAGGGAACTGTATCCGTGAAAGCGGCTGTACAGAATGACAGCGCAAAGCAAGCAGACGTTACTGTGACTGCTGCTGTTTATGACAGCAACGGCAACAAGGTTTCTGACGATACGCAGAGCAGTGCATCGCTTGGAGCAAGCGGTAACAGCGAGGTTTCTTTGGCGGCAACAGTATCGAATCCGAAGCTGTGGTCTGTGGATAGTCCAAATTTGTATACGGTAAAGACAGAAATCAAGCAGAATAACACGGTTATCGACAGTGAAGAAACAACCTTCGGTTTCCGCTATTATTCCTTTGATTCGAAGGGTTTTCATCTCAATGGAAAGAATGTAAAACTCAATGGTGTGTGCCTGCATCATGACCAAGGTGCACTGGGTTCTGCCGCATATACAGATGCGATGTATCGGCAGCTCAAGAACATGAAGGATATGGGTGTAAACGCGATTCGCACAAGCCATAATCCGGCGGATAAGGATTTTATCCGTATATGTGATGAGTTGGGATTGTTGGTCATTGAAGAGGCATTCGATGGTTGGCTGGATGCTAAAAACAGCAATTACAATGATTTCAGCAAATATTTTAATACCAAATTGTCCGGAACCAGCACAAATTTGATCGGCGCTGACAGCAGTATGACTTGGGCAGAGTTTGCAATTAAGTCCATGGTAAAGCGCGATAAGAATGCACCGAGCATTATTTTGTGGTCGTTGGGCAATGAAATTCAAGAGGGTACAAACGGGTCTAGTACGGGCTCATTTGCATCCGTTGCACAGAACCTGATCAACTGGATTAAGCAGGTGGACACAACGCGTCCGACAACCAGTGGCGATAATAATCGTGGAGGAAGCAATCAGCTGGTAAATGTTCTCAATACGATTCGCAGCAATGGCGGCGTGGTTGGCTTTAACTATGCCAAGACAACGAGTGAATTGCAGAGCTTGGCGCAAAATTATGGCGGCGGTGTCGCGATTGCCAGTGAAACATCTTCTGCAACAAACAGCAGAGGAATTTATTCCTCCCAGAATAATAATAGCAATGCAGATGGAAAATATCATTTGACCTCATATGATACATCTGCCGTCAACTGGGGCAATACGGCGCATGATTCTATTTACAATACCTATCAGTTGGACTGCATCGCGGGTGAGTTCGTGTGGACTGGCTGGGACTATATTGGCGAACCGACTCCGTGGAACGGCACTGGCAGTGGCTCTGTGACGGGTAACGCATATCCGAACAGTTCCTATTTTGGTATTGTAGATACAGCAGGATTTGAAAAGGATACGTATTATCTGTACCGTAGTCAGTGGAAGCAGGATGACACGACATTGCATCTTGTCACGGCATGGGATAGCGATAATATGTTGACATCGAGCGGCAAGACTCCGGTTGTCATTTATTCTAATGCGCCGGTTGTAAAGCTGTACCGCAATGGTACACAGATCGGCACGGCTACACGTCAGACGCACACATCCAGTGCAGGTCATACGTACTATACATATACTGTGAAGGCGGATGACGGTTCCGTGTGCAATGCAGTATCAGCGAGTGGCAGCAGCAGTCTGTATGCGACATTCCAGGTTTCTTATGCTGCGGGTACAATCTCTGCAAAGGCATATGATGAAAACGGAAAGGAAATTACGCAGACAACGGGTAAAAACAGTGTTTCCACTCCGGGAAATCCGAATAAACTGCAAGTGACAACAAATAAAACGGAAATCACAGCAGATGGCAGCAGCTTGGCGTATATCTCTGTTGACGTCACGGATGAGAATGGCAATCTGGATACGACGGCAGCCAATACCATCAACTTCTCTTTGACCGGAGACGGCGAAATTGTCGGTGTAGACAATGGTGATCAGGCAACAACACGAAAGTATCAGCAATCGTCTGTACTGACAAGCAAAACGTCAGCGAATATTGCAGCATATGCGGGTAAAGCGCTTGTTATTATTCGCTCTACAAAGGATGCAGGCGACATAACTGTGGATGCAGCAAGTTCTGGATTGACAAGCGGCAGTGTAAAAATCAAGACCAAGAGCAACAATACCGAAGAAGAAAAATCTGGGCTGACAAGCTATACAATTGTACGTGATTATACCGTAAAAACAGGAACAGAACCGGCTATGAAGTCCGATGCAACCGGCACGATGGCAGATGGAAGCACAGTGTCTGGCAAGGTTCAGTGGGAAAGTATTTCAGCAGATGTCTATAATCAGGCAGGCGACTATACCATCAAGGGTACATTGAGCATTGCTGAGCAGGAGATTGCGGTAACAGCACGACTGCATGTGATTGCCAATGTCATTGCGATGCGTAATATTTCCGCCGTTACACAAGTAGATTCTGTTCCAACACTGCCGTCTACTGTGAGAGGTGTACTGGCGGATGGAACATTGAGCGGAGAATATGCTGTTCAATGGGATGCGATGTCTGCCGAGCAGTTTAGCCAGACGGACAGCGTTGTTACGGTAAATGGTACGGCAACGATTATGGGAGAAGAAACACTTCCAGTAACTGCAAGTATTCGTGTGGCAGAAGCTGTCAACAGCGAGAGCACTAATGTTGCGGGACAAGCCTCTAAGCTGACACAGGATATTGCCAAAGATAAGCAATCGGATAACCTGAATTCCGTTAATAATGGCACAACGAAACCGGGAGATAATACAAACGAACGTTGGAGCAACTGGAGCAATCGTACAACTTCTGCAACAGCTGCGCTGACATTCCAGTGGGATACTGCACAGGTAATTGGCAGCGTGAATCTGTTTTATTACTATGATAATTGTGCGGCAAAACCGGAATCTGTAAAGTTTGAATACTCTTTGGATGGCGGAAACTTTACGGAAATCAGTGCGGCTGAAACATCGGCAGAAACGTATAATTTGGGTGAAGAATGCACGTATACATTTACAAAGCCGGTAAATCCGGTTGCACTCCGTATTACATTCACACAGCAAAACGGCACTTCTGGTAAAAACTGTGTGGCAGTAACAGAAGCGGAAATCATGACATTTGCCGGAAAGATTACAGCGAATAGCTCGGCAGATCTCTCTGCCATTTCCGTAGACGGTACTGCTATTGATGGATTCGAAGCCAATACAACAGAGTACACGGCTTCCGGTTCTAAAGTTTCGGCGACATCAGCAGACAATGCGGGCATTACTGTACTTCCGGCGAAAGACGGTGTAGTGCGTGTTTTGACAGTTTCTGAAGATGGTACAGCGGAGAAAACGTATGCCATCGCTTTGAAGAGAGCTGCGTGCCAGCACAAAAACACCAAATTGGAAAATGCAAAACAAGCAACCTGCACAGAACAGGGGTATACAGGAGATACCATTTGCGCAGACTGCGGTGAAACTCTGGAGACGGGTACCGTTATTGCAGCCAAAGGACATCAAGCGGCAGTGCACAACAATCTATCCGCAACTTGCATGCAGGAAGGATATACGGGAGATACCGTTTGTGATGTTTGCGGAGAGGTGCTGAAGAAAGGATCCGTTATTCCGAAAAGCGATCATCGTTGGAACGAAGGAAGAATCTCGAAGGCCGCAACTACAGAAGAAGAGGGTGAAAAAACATATACTTGCATCATTTGCGGAGAAAAAAAGGTTGAAAAAATTGATAAGCTTCCGTTTGAACTGCATGTTCCAACGGTGTCGTTGAAGATTACTGCAAGGACGGACGTTGGCAAGATCCGCATGGAAGGCAAATTTGAAGATTATAAAAATCAAGAACACTATTATCCTGTGACGATGCATGGCTTGGTTTATCAAACAAAGGCTCGAATGGGGACAGACAGTCTTTCAGTGAATACGCCGGGACGTACACGTGTGACCTTTAACGGATATAAGGAAGACGGATCGTTTGCATATTCGATAAAGCCGCTATATCCGAGTACGGTATATGTTGTGCGTGCATTCGTTGCCTATACAAATCCGATGGGAAGAACGATTTACGAATATTCGGATACACAATATGTCAGCTACAACCAACTAGCAAAGTAAGTTGTATTGCAGCAAAAACAACAGCGCCGGAATCTTTAAGATTCCGGCGCTGGCCGCTTTGTCAGAGAATTTTACTCCTCCATCAGCTGTTCCATTTCGGTAATCAGCTCATCGAACAGCTGGAGTGCTTCGTGAATCGGTGTGGTCGATGCCATATCAACACCGGCGCCGCGCAGCAGAGAAATCGGGTCGGTCGAGCAGCCGCCGGACAGAAAATGAATATAGTCCTTGACTGCCGGAGCACCTTCTTTCAGGATGCGGCGGGACAGCGCGATGGCAGCAGAGTAACCGGTCGCATACTGATAGACATAATAGTCGTAATAGAAATGCGGAATGCGTGCCCATTCCAGATCAATTTCCTTGTCGATGACAATATTATCTCCAAAGTACTGATGATTCAGCTCATGATACAGGGCATTGAGGGATTCCGCTGTCAGGCTCTCGCCGCGCTCGTTGCGGCGGTTGATTTCCAGTTCGAATTCTGCAAACATGGTCTGACGATACAGCGTTGTGCGGAACTGTTCAAGGAAGTAGTTGATGAGATACGCACGGCGCTTTTTGTCCTTGGTTGTCTTGAGCAAGTGCTGCATGAGCAGGGCTTCGTTGCAGGTCGAGGCAACTTCGGCGACAAAGATACTGTAATTGGAATAGGCAACCGGCTGATGCTTGTTGGACAGATACGAATGAATCGCATGACCCATTTCGTGTGCCAGTGTAAACATGCTGTCCAGTGTGCCCGAATAATTGAGCAGGACATACGGATGCTTGCGCAGACCGGCAGAATATGCGCCGGAGCACTTGCCGACGTTCTCATAGACATCAATCCAGCGGTTGTCAAAGCCTTCTTTGAGAATCGCGCGATAGTCATCACCCATACAAGCGAGGGCGTCATATACAGTCTGCTTGGCTTCTTCATAAGGAATATCCACATCCACATCGCTGACAATCGGCGTGTACAGATCATACATGTGCAGCTCATCGACACCGAGCAGCTTGCGGCGCAAATCGACATAGCGATACATCGGCGCCATGTTTTCGTGTACGGCAGAAATCAGATTGGTGTATACTTCGGTCGGTACATAGTTTCCGTCCAACGATGCCTGTAACGTAGAATCATATTTGCGGGCATCGGCATAGAACTTTAATTGCTTGACCTGTGCGGAGAGCAGCGCAGCGGCTGTGTTGCGGAACTGACCGTACACGCTGTACAGAGATTCAAACGCAGACTTGCGCAGCACACGGTCAGCACTGTGCATGAGCGGAATATAGGTGCCATGCGTGACCGGATGAGAATTGCCGTCTTTGTCTGTCGCAGCAGGGAATTTCAAGTCGGCATCGGCAAAGACAGAATAGACACTGTCCGGTGCCTGCGACATCTCTCCGGCGGCAGCGAGCAGCTTTTCCTCTGCATCGGACAGGATATGCGCGCGCTTGTTGCGGATGCGGGTCAGAGCCAGACGGTAGGTTTCCAGTGCCGGTTCGTCTTTGTAGAACTGTTCCAGCTTGTCATCCGGAATGGCAAGCAGTTCCGGTGTTTCAAAGGAGCTTGCCGCATCGACAGCGACCATAGCGCTCATTGCCTGCGAGGTCATGCCCTGATACAGAGAATTTGCGGTGTCCTCATCGCTTCTGCGCTGTGCATAGCCATACAGTGAATCAAACAACACGCTGATGCCATCGCCGAGCTGCAAAAACTCCAGCAATTTCTGTGCGCTGTCACCCAGATGGCCTTTGTATGCAGCAAGCTGTGCCGGCAGAGCGCGGGCTTTTTCCAAATCAGCTTTCCATAAATCGTTGTTTGCATAGACATCTTCCAATGCCCAAGTATATTTCGGGTCCGCTTCGCTGCGGATAGGAATTTTCTTTTCCATCGCGTTTTAGCCTCCTGTGAGAAATTTACTTTCAAACAACTTTAGTATAGCATGGTTGCCGGAAATTTAACAGAAAAATATGAGATTATTCCTCATCCTCTTCGCACGCTTCATCTAATTGTTCGTTGCGTTTGGTGCATGCTCTTGCGGTGACAGACAACAAGGCAAAGGTCAGAACAAATGTAAAAAAAGCAGCAATCAGGGCGCACAAGCACATCAGCGCAGGAGAATTGACAAAATATCCCTGTTTTGCGTAAACGAGCAGCGTAAAGACAAAAATGCAAACAGCACCGATCATGCTCATCAGGGCATTGCTTTTCGGGCTGGGCTTGAGACGCCAATCCCACAAGCCGCGGCGAATACAGCAAAATTCCATGTATATGCTGAGGGCAAGCAGCAGAACCGTGGTGCAGCCGATCAATATGCCGGAGGCACTGGTGAGAATCTCCAACAGCAGCAAGGCTAAAATGCCGAAGTATGCAAACCAAAAACCACGGTGTTCAATCTGGTACATCTGCTGCTTCTGACGCTCGTCAAGAGCAATCGGGGGGAGTAAACGGATATTTTTTCTTTTCATAGGTCATACCTCCCAAAATAACTCGTCTAATGTTTTGTTCAGTGCTTTGCAAATGGCAATGCACAAACGAATGGTTGGATTGTAATCGCCTTTTTCAATGGCGTTGATTGTCTGGCGGGAGACGCCGACCAGCTCTGCCAGCGCCTGCTGGGACAGATCTTTTCCAGCGCGCGCCGCCTTCAACCGCAGATTTTTCATGTGCAGCTTTCCTCCTGTCGTTCCATATCTAAACTATATGCTATACACGATAAAATGTCAAGTATATTTTACATGACATGCAAAAGAAAAGCCGTCCTGCGAACAGGACAGCTTTTCAAGCATATCAGAATTTGATTAGAATTCGCACTTCTTTGCGATGTAATCCTTGACCTCAGCGATCGGCAGACGAATCTGCTCCATGGTGTCGCGGTCGCGGATGGTTACACAGCCGTCGGTTTCGGTCTCGAAGTCAACGGTGATGCACAGCGGCGTGCCAATCTCATCTTCACGGCGATAGCGCTTGCCGATGGAACCAGCTTCATCGTAATCAATCATGAAGTGCTTGGACAGCTCTTCATATACCGGCATAGCCTGATCATGCAGCTTCTTGGACAGCGGCAGAACAGCAGCCTTGTACGGAGCCAGAGCCGGATGCAGACGCAGAACCACGCGAACATCATCCTTGCCCTTCTTGTCCTGACCAACAACTTCTTCGTCGTATGCGTCGCACAGGAATGCCAGAGCAACACGGTCAGCACCCAGAGACGGCTCGATAACATACGGGATGTACTTCTCGCCGGCTTCCTGATCGAAGTATTCCATAGAAACACCGGAGGTGTTCTGATGCTGGGTCAGGTCGAAGTCGGTACGGTCAGCAATGCCCCACAGCTCGCCCCAGCCAAACGGGAACAGGAACTCAATATCGGTGGTAGCATTGGAGTAATGGGACAGCTCTTCCTGCTCATGGTCACGCAGACGCATGTTTTCTTCCTTGATGCCGAGGCTGAGCAGGAAGTTCTTGCAGGTGTCCTTCCAGTACTTGAACCATTCCAGATCGGTGCCCGGCTTGCAGAAGAATTCCAGCTCCATCTGTTCGAACTCACGGGTACGGAAGGTGAAGTTGCCCGGGGTAATCTCGTTACGGAAGGACTTACCAACCTGTGCCACGCCAAACGGAATCTTGCGGCGGGTGGTGCGCTGTACGTTCTGGAAGTTTACGAAGATACCCTGTGCGGTCTCCGGACGCAGATACAGCTCATTCTTTGCGTTCTCGGTAACACCCTGGAAGGTCTTGAACATCAGGTTGAACTGACGAATATCGGTAAAGTTATGACCACCGCAGTTCGGGCAGGCGATCTGCTTTTCGTCGATGTAGTCGCGCATCTGCTGATTGCTCCAGCCAGCCGGATTTTCGCCGGTAGCGTCCTCGATCAGCTGGTCAGCGCGGTGACGGGTATGACAGTCCTTGCAGTCCATCAGCGGGTCAGAGAAGCCGCCGACATGGCCGGAAGCAACCCAAGTCATCGGGTTCATCAGGATAGCGGAATCCAGACCGACATTGTACGGGGACTCCTGTACGAACTTCTTTCTCCAAGCGTTCTTGACGTTATTCTTGAATTCGACACCAAGCGGACCGTAATCCCAGGTGTTAGCAAGACCGCCGTAGATCTCGGAGCCGCTGTAAACGAAGCCGCGGCCCTTGCACAGAGCAACGATCTTGTCCATTGTCTTTTCGGTGTTGTTCATAATTTCTACTCCTCTTATAGGCGCATATGGCTTATGCACACAAAAAATTTAGTCAAAAAAATCTTGACTATGCTCTTATTATAGCGTATACTAATTAAATGTCAAGACATTGTATTGGCGGGACAACTTGAATATCCGGGTGTAGCGCAGATGGTAGCGCGCCTGCTTTGGGAGCAGGATGCCGCAGGTTCGACTCCTGTCACTCGGACCAAATGAAAAAGCCTGTATTCCAACGGAATACAGGCTTTTTTCTATGTATTCTTCTCTATGCCGTCAACAACAATATCAATGGCTTTGGTGACGAAATTTATTTTCTTTTCGCTGAATACCGTGCCGCCGTGTGAGAGGGAAATATCTGCGATTGCCAGTTCATCGTCTTGGGTAGCTTCCGTGCTGCCCATAAGTGTTGTCCATTTGATGGATACATCGGCTTTTGTCAGTGCCTGATCGGAATCAACGGTATACTGTGTTTTCTCAAATAATTTGAAGTTGGAATCCGCTTGCACAAGGATGGTATTGTCTTTGTCCTGATATACTTCAACGGTGTAATAGACACGATCCTCTTTGCTTGCGGTATCTTGCGGGTTGGGATACACCGTTTGGGAATCAAGCAGCTGCATCTTGTCTGTTGACACAAGAGCAGAAGCGGCGTCAGATGATCCGGAAGAACAGCCGGACAGCAACAGCGTCGCCAAAAGTGTGATAAATAGAGAAATGACATGGCTGCGTTTCATAAATTATTCCATCTCCTTCAAATGACCTGCGAATTTCTGCGCGATTTCCGGAATTTCACCGAGTCCCATCAGGACGGTTTGCGTTTCAAAACCAAGTGCTTCGAGCTGACTTTTCCAGCTTTCCGGAGCATCTCCGGATAGGTCGTTGCGGGCGTGATCTCCGGCGACGATGAGAAATGGCAGGAGCAGAATCTTTTTGATTTTGGCGGCTTGCAGCTGCGGGATGATATTGTTCAGCGTCGGATAGCCTTCCACTGTGCCGACATAGACGTTGGCATAGCCCTCTGTACGGAATTTGTGCTCCAATTCACAATACGCTGCGTTGGCAAAGTGCTCGGTTCCATGCCCCATGAGCAGCAGTGCTTCGTTTTCTTGGCGCGCAGGAATGCTGTGCATGACGGCATGGACACAAGCATCGTAATCGGATTCCGACCATAACAGCGGGCGTGCCATGCGGACCTGCGGAAATTGCGCGGCGTCAGCGCACAGCTGCTCGTATTCGATGCCGGCGATGACGTGCGTGGTCAGACAACGAATGCTGTCATACCCTTGCGCGATTAAGTGTTCGAACAGCGTGTGCGGGTCGGGAATGTCAATGCCGTCGCGTTCGCGCAATTTTTTGCGGATAATCCGCGAGGTGAAGGCGCGATAAACGGTTTGTCCGCACACCTGCTCGGCGGCGTGTTCGATGTTTTCAATCGCTTTCATGGCCTCCGGTACAGAGGTTCCAAAGCTGACGACAACCATTGCTTGCTTCATAAAATAAGTATCCTCCGATTCCTGCAACAATCTATGTTCAGGATAGCGGAGGGAAAATCATCTGTCAAGGACGAAACGGACAGGATTTAGATTTGCTTTCGCATGTGGGCGAGAGCACTTTTTTCCAAGCGAGATACCTGCGCCTGTGAAATATGGATTTCATCGGCAACTTCCATCTGTGTGCGCCCTTCGAAAAAGCGCATGCGCAGAATGTTTTGTTCTCGGCTGGACAGCTGCCGCATGGCTTCTTTGAGCGCGATTTGCTCCAGCCAGTGCTCATCGGTATTTTTCGTGTCGCCGACCTGATCCATGACGTAGACCGCATCACCGCCGTTTTCAAATACCGGCTCATATAAAGATACCGGATCGAGAATGGCGTCCAGCGCAAAGACAATATCTTCTCGCGGAATTTGCATGGCGCGGGATAACTCTTCCATCGTGGGTTCGCGCTGGTTGGCGTTGACGAATGCCTCCTTCGCCTGCAAGGCGCGATAGGCGGTGTCTCTCATGGAGCGGGAGACACGAATCGAGCTGTTGTCTCGCAGATAGCGGCGGATTTCACCGATAATCATTGGAACGGCATAGGTGGAAAATCGAACGTTCAGCTCTACATTGAAATTGTCGATGGATTTCATCAGACCGATGCAGCCGACCTGAAACAAATCATCCATGCTTTCTCCGCGTCCGGAAAAGCGCTGGATGACACGGAGCACCAGACGCAGGTTGCAGGAAATCAGCCGTTCGCGGGCGGCTCGGTCACCGCTGACGCTGCGGCGCAGCAGGGCATCGGTTTCCTCGGCGGACAATACCTCCAGCCGTGAGGTGTTGATTCCGCAGATCTCTACTTTATTCGGCATGGCTTCGCCTCCTGGATTTGAGAAATCTTTGTATCCATCAGTATCCCCGCGAAAACAGCAAATCATACCACGAGAAAATGTCATGGAAAAAAACAAAAAATAATTTGAAAAAATTCCTTGACATTTTTGGATTCCTACGGTATACTAAACAAGCACTTGAGAGTGCGGTGTTTGATACGAGAAACACCTAAAAAAGCGTTTTGAATACTCTTTTTGTTGCGACAGCGTGACAGAAAGACGATTCGCCTCTGTAGCTCAGTCGGTAGAGCAGGGGACTGAAAATCCCCGTGTCGGTGGTTCGATTCCGCCCGGAGGCACCAACAATATGCGGATGTAGCTCATCTGGTAGAGCGCCACCTTGCCAAGGTGGAGGTAGCGAGTTCGAGCCTCGTCATCCGCTCCAAATTTTTTAAGACAGTCGAGAAATCGGCTGTCTTTTTTTGCTTTTTGCTGGTATACTAAAAGCTCAGGATAAATGCGTTGGGAGGAGAACGGCATGAAGCTGATGATAGGGCGTGCGGGAACCGGAAAGACCACAGAGATTCTGCGGCGCATCGCCGCACGGGAAACGAGCGGAAAACGACAAATTCTGATTGTGCCGGAGCTGGCGTCGCATGAATATGAACGTCTGCTTGCGCAGGCGACAAACAATCGCGGTGCACGCTTTGCGGAAGTGCTGACGTTTCGGCGCATTGCAAATCGTGTATTTTCGGAAGCGGGCGGACTGGCAGAAGTGCAGCTGACACCGGCAGGACGATTGCTTGTATTATATGAAGCGGTGCGCGCGTCTGCGGATGCGTTGGATGTATACAGCGGTGCGATTCGCAGACCGGATGTTTTGCGTGATTTGCTGCAAATCATAGATGAGATGAAAACCAACGGCATATCGCCGGAACAAATGCTGCAGGCTTCGGCGGAAGCGGAAGGACATCTGGCGGAAAAACTGCGCGATCTCGGTCAAATCGGTGCGGTATATGAAACCCTGACACAGGAGGATCTGCCGGATCCGCGCGATCAGATGACAAAAATCGCGCAGAGACTGCCGGATTGTACGATTTTTGACGGAGCAGAGCTGTACTTAGACCGATTTGATCAGTTTAATAAGCAGGAATTGGAAATTCTCGCGGCGCTGCTGCGGCGCCATGTGCCGATGACCATTGCCCTCACAGGGGATCTCCATCAGCCGGAGCTGTTTCCGGAAACCATGCATGCGGTATCGCGCCTCAAGCGTCTGGCGGGAGCGCACGGCGAACCGCTGGACATCGAACGCATGGAGCAAATGGTGATGCCGCGTCCTCATGACTTGAAAATAGCAGAGGCCTATGGGCTGTCTGCCGGTACACAGCAATTTGACAGCGATCAGACCAGTGTACATCTTCACGCTGCCGGCAACTTGTTTTCCGAGTGTGAATTTGCGGCGGCATATATCCGAAAATTGCTGCGTGAAACCGATGCGCGGCGGCGGGATATTGTCGTGACCGCACGGAATTTTGATGTCTATGCGCCGGTTTTGGAGCTGGTATTTGAGCGCTATCAGATTCCGATTTTTTTGAGTGAAAAGCATGATATTTTGCAAAAGCCGGTGCTGGCGCTTGTCGGTTCGGCGCTGCACACGGTCACAAACGGCTGGCGGTATGAGGATATGTTCGCGTATCTCAAAACCGGATTTGCGGGACTGACGGCGGAAGAATGCGATTTGCTGGAAAATTATGTGCTGTTCCGGCGCATCCGCGGCAGCAAGTGGTTACAGCCGTTTGTCGGACATCCGGACAGCTTTGGCGGCGAATTGGATGATAAAGCGCGGGACAAGCTCGCAGCACTCAATGCGCTGCGCGAAAAAGCGGTGCAGCCGCTGCTGGCATTGCAGCAGGATTTGGAACAGGCACAGACTGCGGCGCAGTATGCACAGGCTCTGTATGCCTTTTTGGAGCGCATCGGCGCACCGGACAGCATTGCTGCGCGTGCGCAGCTGCATGAGGACGCCGGACGGCTGCAAACGGCGGAAGAATATCGCCAGCTGTGGGAGATTCTCATGCAGGCGATGGAGCAGTTTGCCTGGGTGCAGGGCGATACAGAGATGGAAACCGATGCGTTTGTCACGATGCTCGGCTTGGTGCTCACAGAATATGACGTCGGAACCATTCCGGTTTCTCTGGATCGCGTGACCTGCGGTTCGATTGACCGCGTGTGCAAGACCGGCATTCCGCATCTGCTGGTGCTCGGCGTCAATGACGGCGTTCTGCCGTCCGCCGGTGAGGGCGGCGGCATCTTGTCTGACAGCGACCGCGCACAGCTGCTCGGCTTGGAAGTGGAATTGGAGACCAGCGAGGAGCGCATGGAGCAGGAGCAGGCGGCGTTATACCGCGTGCTGGCATCCGCTTCGCAGGATTTGCTGCTGTCGTGGAGCACGGCAGGCGCGGATGGAGAAAAACGTCCCTCGTTTTTGGTCGGCGCGCTGCGGCAATTGCTCAGCGGTCTGCCGGAGACACGAGAAAATGAACTGGAGCAGAGCTATCGGCTGGAAGCAGAGCGTCCTCGTTTTGATTTGGCGTGCTGCGGCGCATCGAGAGACAGCTCACCGGCGGCACAGGCGGCGCTTCGTGCGCAGCCGACACCGATTCAGCCGATGGAACAATCTGTGCGCGGTCCGCTGCGCAATCCGGATGTCGTCCATCAGCTGTATGGAAAAAAACTGCGCATGACGGCGTCGCGTGTCGATGCGTTTTATCGCTGCCAGTACGCATATTTTCTGCGCTATGGCCTGCGGGCAAAGGAACGCCGCCGTGCGTCCTTTGACGCACCGGAAACCGGCACGTTTTTGCATTTTGTGCTGGAGCACACACTCAAACAAGTGCGGGAGCAATATCCGGACGGTTTACCGGAGACAGAGACCGTACACAAGCTGGCGCGGCGCTGGACGACGATTTATGTCGAGACACAGCTCGGCGGCTTGGAACAGTATTCGGCGCGATTCCGACATCTGTTCCGTCGGCTGCTGCATATGACCGATACCGTATTGGATAATTTGTTGGAGGAGATGGCGCGTTCGGATTTTGAGCCGATTGACTTTGAATTGGATTTCTCATGGCAGGGAGATCTGCCGCCCATTCTCATCAACAGCGCGGGAGAAACGTTGGAACTGAACGGCAAGGTTGACCGTGTGGACGGATATGTGCAGGACGGTACCTTATATATTCGCGTGCTCGACTACAAGAGCGGCGCGAAGAAATTTGAGCTGTCTGACCTGTGGTACGGGTTGAATGTCCAGCTGCTGCTGTATTTGTTTGCGATTGAAAAGCAGGGTTTGCAGCGGTATCAGGACAAGCTTGCCCAGCGCATTGACCGCATTGTTCCGGCGGGCGCACTGTATGTTCCGGCGAAGCAGGTTGTTGTGGATGCCAAGCGCGATGCGGCGGAGGAAGAACTGGACGCCATGCGCAAAAAACAGCTGCGCCGTTCGGGCTTGCTGCTGGATGAGAAGGCAATTCTCGATGCGATGGAACACGACGTCAAAAAAGACGCGGCATTTTTGCCGCTTGGCTACTTGACGTCCGGAGATACACCAAATAAAAGCAGCTTGTCCAATCTGGCAAGCATAGAAAAGCTGGGCAAGCTGAGCGGGCACATCCGCCGCGTGCTCGGAGAGATGGGGCACGAGCTGATGCACGGCAGCATGGATGCCAAACCGGTGCGCCGCGGACCGGCGGAGGACACCTGTGCATGGTGCCCGTATCGCGCGATTTGCCGGTTTGACGCACGATTGGGAGACAAGCCGCATACCATCAAAAAGATTCCGGCAGAGGAATTCTGGCAGGGCATTGCAGAGGAAGAGAAGGGAGAGAACAAGCATGGGCGTTTCATGGACCGATGAGCAGAGACAGGCAATTGACAATCGAGGCGGCACGCTGTTGGTGTCGGCGGCCGCAGGCTCCGGCAAGACGGCTGTGCTTGTACAGCGCGTGCTCGACCGCGTGACGGATGCCGAAAATCCCTGCGATGTAGATTCCTTTCTCATTGTGACGTTTACCAAGGCGGCGGCGAGCGAGATGCGCGGAAAAATCGCAGATGCCCTCACGGAGTTGGCGGCAAAACAGCCGCAGAATTTGCGCCTGCGCCGACAGCTGATGCTCGTGCACCGCGCCAAAATCACAACGGTGCATGCGTTTTGCATGAGTCTGGTCAAGGAACATTTTCATGAGCTGGGACTGCCGCCGGAATTTCGCACGGCAGACGACAGCGAACAGACGGCGATGCAGCAGGAAGTGCTGGAAGAAGTGCTCGAAGCACAGTACGCGGTGGATGGTGCGGGCTTTTCCGCACTGGTTGAAGCGGTCAGCGGCGGGCGCGATGACAGACAGCTGGCCAATCTTGTGCTGGAGACCTTTCGTAATTTGCAGTCCTCGCCGAAGCCGAAAAAAGAGCTGGAGCAATATCGGCAGAAATTTGTGCAGGAATTTGACCGAATCGCGAATACCGATTGGGGCATGGCACTGTTACAGGAGGCGGACAGCCGCATACAGTACAGCATTGCCGCATTGGCGGATGCACTGGATGAGATGAACGGCGCGGATGTTGTGCAGGACAAGTATGAGCCGGTCTTTGCGCACGACAAGCAGCAGGCGGAAAATTTGCTGGCGCTGGTGCGTGACGGTGCATGGGATGCCGCCGTCCAGCTGTGCGCACAGCTTCGCGGCAGCTTCAAACGCATTCCCGCGATTCGAGGATATGAGGACAAAGACTTTCTTGAGCAGCTCAAGAACCGCCGCAATATCTGGAAAGACATGGTCAAAGAGATGACGGATAAAGTCTTGTGCGTGACCGAACAAGAGGTGCGCGAGGATATGCACATGATGGCGCCGGCGGTTTGTGCGCTGTGCGATACAGTACAGATGTTTATGGACGCCTATCAGGCGGAAAAACTGCGGCGCGGTGTGGTAGATTTTAACGATTTGGAGCACTTTGCGGTGCAGCTGCTCGTGGATGAGAACGATGCCCCGACACAGCTTGCGCGTGAGATACATTTTTCCGAAATCATGGTGGATGAGTATCAGGACACCAATGCCGTGCAGGACGCCATTTTCCGCGCGGTCAGCGATGACGAAAAAAATATTTTTATGGTCGGCGACGTCAAACAGAGTATTTATCGGTTCCGGCTTGCCAATCCAGATATTTTCCTGCATAAATACCAGTCCTATCAGGACGCAGAAGCCGTATCAAATGATGCGCCGCGGCGCGTGGTGCTTTCCAAAAATTTCCGCTCCCGCCCTGCGGTGCTGGACAGCGTCAATTATCTGTTTTCTGCGCTGATGAGCGAGGATTTGGGAGATTTGGAATACACGGACAGAGAGGCACTGCATGCGGGCGCGTCATTCCCGCAGGGAACAGACGATTATAAGACGGAGTTTTGCGTGCTGGAAACCAAATCGGAGGATGAAGATGCGCCGGAATCCATTCGGCAGGAGGCGGCGTACTGTGCAAACCGCGTGCGCAGCATGCTGGACGAAGGCTTTCGCGTGACCGATAAACAGACCGGACAGCTGCGCCCGTGCAGAGCGGGAGACTTTGTCGTATTGCTGCGTTCCGCGAAAAACAAGGCGTCGGTCTTTCAGCAGGAGCTGATTGCGCGCGGCATTCCGGCGGGCGCGGACGCCGCGGAGGATATGTTCGGCACACCGGAAATTTTGACGCTGGTGTCATGGCTGGAAATCGTGGACAATCCGCGGCAGGATGTTCCGCTGCTGGCGGCACTCAATTCGCCGATTGGCGGATTCACAGAGGAAGATCTGGCGGAAATTCGCCTGTGTGATATGGACAACGAGTATTATTGTGCGCTGACGACCGCCGCACAGACCATGCCGAAAGCGCAGGCGTTTCTCGACCAGCTCACGGAGCTGCGCGTGCTGGCGTCCGATTTGCCGGTGCATCAGCTGCTGTGGCACATTGTCGATAAGACCGGTGCGATGGGCGTGTTTGGTGCGATGCCGAACGGCAAGGCGCGGCAAAATCATATTACGGCGCTCATTGAATTGGCGGGCAGCTTTGAGCGCGGCGGCAGCCGCGGCCTGTTTGCCTTTGTGCGCTATATCCGAGAGCTGCGGGAAGCGGGCAGCGAAGTTGCCGCACCGGAGACGGAGAGCGCGGGAGATATGGTGCGCATCATGACCATTCATAAATCCAAGGGTCTGGAATTTCCCATTGTGCTGCTCGCCAATTGTGCCAAGCGGTTCAATGAAATGGATTTGCGCAAGCCTGTGCTGCTGCATCCGCGCATGGGAATCAGCATGCGCTGCCGCGACATGCAGCGCGGGCTGCAATATGACGGGCTGGATCGGCTGGCGATGGCGAGTGTGCTGCGTCGGGAAATGGTCAGTGAGGAGCTGCGCGTGTTATATGTTGCGATGACGCGTGCGAAAGAAAAGCTCATCTGCACGGCGGCGCTGCGCGATGCAGGCGGCAAGCTGAAAAAATGGGCTGCCATTTCTGCCCTGCGTCCGATTCCGCCGTATGCGCTGTCCGGTGCCAATCAATATGCACTGTGGATGGCGGTGCCGCTGCTCAGACATCCCGATGCACTGCCGCTGCGGGAGCAGCTGAGCCGCCTGCCGGAGCTGGACAGCGATGCGCCGCGGTGCTTCACGGTTCGCATGGTTGCGTATCAGGGACAGGACGCGCAGCAAGCCGAGACGGCGGTTGGGCAGTTTGTGGAGCGGGAGCCGTTGCAGGCACCGGAGCTCAAGCCGTATGCGGCGGATGCGCTGCGTGATTTGCCGTCCAAGCTGACCGCTACGGCGATTACCGAATCGTTTCAGGCGCAGGAGGCGAGCGAGCAGACGCCGCCGCCCAAGCAGCAGGCAGAGCTGCGCCGCCCGTTCTTTGAGCGGGAAGCGCGCGGCTTGACGCCGTCGGAAATCGGCACGGCGCATCATTTGTTCCTGCAGTTCTGCGACTTTGCGCGGTGCGAAACCGCGGAGGGCAGAGAGCAGGAGCTTGCGCGGCTACGCGACAAACGCATTCTCAGCGCACAGCAGGCGGATGCCATAGAGCTTGAACAGATTGCGGCGTTTTTTGCATCGGATTTGTATGCGCGGTTTGGGCAAGCGACCGTCCGTCGGGAGTTTAAGTTTTCGATTTTGGTTCCCGCGCGCGACTATTATCGGGAAGCAGAGGGATTTGACGAGCAATTGCTCATGCAGGGCGTCATTGACTGCTTGTTGGAGACGGAACAGGGCTTGACGGTCATTGACTTCAAGACCGACCGTGTGTCCCGAAATTTTGCCGCGCAGCGGGCGGAAAAATACCGCGCCCAGCTGTCCGCCTATAAACGGGCGGCGGAGACCGTGTTCGCCAAGCCGGTCACGGGGTGCGCGCTGTACTTTCTCAGCAGTCGTCAGACAATTTGGCTGGATCTGTGAGAAATCACTTGCATTGTGCGGGAGTCTATGGTATAATCCTTGAGGAAATACGGACGGAACCGTGTTTCAAGCGTGATTTTAATAAAAATACACCGCGAAATAAAAAAAGTGCTTGCATTTGTTAGGTCGTTGTGATATTATGATTTTATGACTGTAAGGCTTTGGCGGAAAGAGGTGAATCAAAAATGAAGGAAGGAATCCATCCGAAGTACGTACCGACAACCATTCGTTGCGCTTGTGGTGCTGTATATGAGACCGCTTCCACTAAGGAGAATATCTCGGTAGAAATCTGCTCCAAGTGCCACCCGTTCTTTACCGGCAAGCAGAAGCTCGTTGATACCGGCGGACGTGTTGACCGCTTCAAGAGAAGATTCAATCTTGACAAGTAATTTTTCAAGAAGTGATTATAAACCCGTCCATTTTGGACGGGTTTTTGCTTTACCTGAAAGGAGGGACAGGCAGTGGAAGACTGGATGCTGGACGATATGGAGACAGAACGCGCCGTGCTTGTTGGTCTGCACGCGTCGGTCTTTAAAGAGGACGAGGACGCGAGCTGGGAGACACTGGACGAGCTGGAAGCGCTGCTGGAGACGGCAGGCGGCGAATGTGTCGGCAAAATGTTACAGACGAGAAATGCACCGGACGCACACACCTTTATCGGCGAGGGCAAGCTGCAAGAGCTTGTCACGCTGGCGCGCGACAACGATGCAACACTGATTGTGTTTGACAACGAACTTTCTCCGTCGCAGATGCGCGTGCTGGAGGAGGTAACCGGCCGAACGGTGCTGGATCGAAGCGCGTTGATTTTGGATATTTTCGCACAGCGCGCGCGCACCGGCGAGGGCAAGCTGCAGGTCGAGCTGGCGCAGTATCAGTATATCCTGCCGCGCCTGTCCGGTATGGGCAAGAGCATGTCGCGGCTGGGCGGCGGTATCGGCACAAGAGGCCCTGGCGAAACCAAGCTGGAAACCGACCGCCGGCACATCCGGCAGCGCATCGACAAGCTGCGCCGCGACCTCAAGGATGTGCGCCGTGTCCGCGCCGTGCAGCGCAGACAGAGACAAAAGGCGGAACTGCCGCTGGTTGCGATTGTCGGCTATACCAACGCCGGAAAATCGACGCTGCTCAATGCACTGACGGATGCAGGCATTGAGGCAAACAACAGACTGTTTGATACGCTTGACCCGACCACGCGCAAGCTGCGCATTTCCGAGACACAGGAAGTGCTGCTGTCGGATACCGTTGGCTTTATCCGCAAGCTGCCGCATCATCTGGTGTCTGCATTTAAAGCGACGCTGGAAGAACTGGAATATGCGGATTTGCTGCTGCACGTTGTGGATGTGTCGCGCGAGGATTGGCGCGAGCAGGCGGCAACGGTAGAAAAAGTCATTTCTCAGCTCGGTGCGCAGCAAATTCCGCAGCTGCTCGTGTGCAACAAGGCGGATTTGTGCGAAAATCCCGATTTGATTCCGTCCGGAGAAAACGTCGTTGCGATTTCGGCAAAGCGCAAGCGCGGCTTGGATGAGCTGCTTGCTGCGATGGAAAAGGCACTCGGCAAGGGAAAGCACCGTGTCAAGCTGTGCATTCCGTATGCAGACGGCTATCTGCTCGATGTCATTCACAAGGAAGCGGCTGTGTTCTCGACGGATTACGATGCGGACGGCACGGTTGTCGACATCGAGTGCGATGATAAGCTGTACGGTCAGCTCAAGGAATACGAGGTGCAGGATGGCTGAGAGCTATCTGGTGCCGGCAGGTTACGGCGAAGGCCGGTATGAGGACAGAAAGTCCAAATTCATCGGTGATTTGTACTTTGTAGAGTCGCAGGAACAGGCGATTGAACTGCTCAACGAGGTCAAAGCGAAGTACCGCGATGCGCGGCATCATTGCTATGCGTATATCATCCGCGAGGGAAATTATATGCGCTATTCGGATGACGGCGAGCCGCAGGGCACGGCGGGCATGCCGATGCTGGATGTCCTGCGCAGAGAGAATCTGACCAATGTTCTGTGTGTGGTGACGCGCTATTTCGGCGGTGTTTTGTTGGGGACCGGCGGACTGGTGCGCGCCTACACTAAGAGCACCCAGCTCGCGCTGGAAAATGCGGGCATCAATGAGGTCAATCGCTATGCCGTGGTGCTCATCACCTGCCCGTATTCTCTGCTGGGCACGGTGCAGAATCTTTTGCCGGAGCACAACTGCATCGTGGATGAAACCGACTACGCCGCAGATGTCACGCTGACGGTGACGCTGCCGGAGGACGGCACGGCGGCGCTGGAACAGGCGTTGCGCGATGCCACCAGTGCAAGTGTAGACATGGAAATCATGGATACGCAGTTCATGGGCAGACGAATCAAATGAGAAACAAAAAAATTTGAAAAAACATAAAATTTTTTCAGAAAAAAAGAGGATTTTCATACAGTCACTTGGTATTTATTTATGTACACAATTTGCCGGACGCAGAATGTGTGCATGCAATACATTTTGATGTGGAAAGGCGGCAGTTGATTGGCAATTGATGAACGATTTCTCGATGAACTGAATGCCAGATGCGATATCGTGGATATTGTGTCACGCTATGTCTCTCTGAAAAAGAAAGGCAGCAACTATTTTGGACTGTGCCCGTTTCACAATGAGAAAACGCCGTCGTTTTCTGTTGCACCGGATAAGCAGATTTTCTACTGCTTCGGCTGCGGCAAGGGCGGCGGTCCGATTCGATTTATTATGGACGCAGAAGGACTGGATTTTCCGGACGCCGTTCGGTTTCTTGCCAAGGAATACAACATGGAGGTGCCGGAGACCGGAAGCAGTCCGCAGACGCGGCATGTGCGCGAACGGGCGCTGGAAGCACTGACCGAAGCAGCTCGTTTTTTCTATGCGCAGCTGCATGGGCCGCAGGGTGCGCAGGCACTGGCGTATTTCCAACGGCGCCGATTGAGCAAAAAGACCCTGAACAATTTCGGGCTGGGATATGCGCCGGATTCCTTTCACGCACTGCTCGATGCGATGACGCAAAAGGGCTTTACCAAAGAAGAACTGGAAGCCGCGGGTCTCATCGTGCGCAGCGACCGAGGTACATATTACGACAAATTTAGAAATCGTGTCATGTTTCCGATTATTGATATGCGCGGAGATGTCATCGCGTTTGGCGGCCGCGTCATGGATGACAGCAAACCCAAGTACCTCAATTCGCCGGAAACCATCGTATTTAACAAACGGCGCAATCTGTTTGCGATGAATCGGGCGAAAAAAACAAAAAGTGAGTATTTCTTGCTCGCAGAGGGCTATATGGATGTCATTGCCCTGCATCAGGCAGGCTTTGACAGTGCAGTGGCTTCTCTGGGAACTTCCCTGACGGAAGAACAGGCGCGGCTGCTGTCGCGCCACACCAAGACCGTGATTGTCTGCTACGATGCAGACACCGCCGGTCAGTCGGCGGCACAGCGGGCCATTGACATTTTGAAAAAGACAGGCATTCGCGTCAAAATCTTAAAAATTCCGGGCGCAAAGGATCCGGATGAGTTTATCAAGACCAAAGGAGCCGATGCCTTTCGCAAGCTGATTGAGCGGTCAGACAACGATGTGCGCTATCGCATCGAAGCGGCAAGGGACAAGTATGACTTTACCGAGGATGACCAGCGTATTTTGTTTTTGCGGGAAGCGGCAGGCATCATTGCGCTGCTCGACAGTGAAGTGGAACAGGACGTGTATACGACGTCGACGGCAAAGCTGGCGGGCGTGACGCCGGAGGCGTTTCGGCAGGAGGTCAAACAGGCGAAAATTCGTCTGCGCTCCCAGGCAAAGCGAAAGATGCATCGGGAAGTGCGTGCGCCTGCGCAGGCGGCGCAGCCGAGAGACCGCTCGATACATTTTGACAACGTGCGTTCTGCGCGCGCAGAGGAAGGAATTTTGTCGCTTTTGTTCGCAGATACCTCGCTGATGGGGCAAATGCGGCAGGTTGTATCGCCGGATGATTTTTCTTCTCCGGAGCTGGGCAAAATATACGGTCTTTGTTCGGCGCTGTACAACAGCGGCCGCACGATTTCGATTCCTGCTCTGGAGGGAAGACTGGAGCCGCGGGAGATGGATTTGCTGGCGTCGGCGCTGCGTGTGGACATTCCCATTGACCGCAGGCAGCAGGCACTGGAGGATTACACCCAAATCATTCAGGAACAGAAGCTGATGCGCACAGCACAGACCGATGCGGAGCAAGATCCGCTGCTTCAAAAGGCGCAGATGCAGCGCAAGAATAAGGGCTTTGCGGAATGATGCCGCGGTGCCGTTTTCATAATATAAGATCAGAAGCAATACATGATGAATTTATTTGGAGGCTTAAAGAATGACACAGGACATGGATGTAAAAAAGCAGACAGCCATCAAAGAGCTTATCGCTTTGGGCAAGAAGAAGGGCAAGCTCACGCTGAAGGAAATGTCTGATGCGCTGGAGTCCATCGACATGGAGTCGGATGAGCTGGATAGACTGTATGAAGAGCTGGAGAAGGCGGGTATTGAGCTGCAGGGCGCTGAGGTTCTGGCCGCTCCGGCAGAGTCCGAAGAAGAATTTTCTGAGGACGCCGTAGAGGAAGTAACCAAGGAAGAACTGGAAGATACCGAGTCTCTCGCAGAAGGCTTTGCGATTGATGATCCGGTGCGCATGTACTTAAAGGAGATCGGTAAGGTCGATCTGCTGACGCCGGACGAAGAAGTTGAGCTGGCGAAAAAGATGCAGGCGGGCATGGAAGCCAAGGAAAAAATCAAGGAGCTGGACGAGCGCCAGCGCAACGGCGAGCAGATTGACGAGAAGGAATATCAGGCACTGCGCAAGGCAATTCGCGGCGGCGAAAATGCAAAGAAGCGTCTGTCGGAGGCAAACCTGCGACTGGTTGTTTCCATTGCAAAGCGTTATGTCGGCCGCGGCATGCTGTTCCTTGACCTGATTCAGGAAGGCAATTTGGGTCTGCTCAAGGCGGTAGAAAAGTTTGACTGCACCAAGGGCTTTAAGTTCTCGACGTATGCAACATGGTGGATTCGTCAGGCAATCACCCGCGCCATTGCAGATCAGGCACGTACCATTCGTATTCCGGTACACATGGTAGAAACCATCAATAAGGTCATTCGCGTATCCCGTCAGCTGCTGCAGGAGCTGGGTCACGACCCGCAGCCGGAGGAGATCGCAGAAGAAATGAACATGCCGGTAGAGCGCGTGCGTGAAATTCTCAAAATCGCACAGGAGCCGGTATCTCTGGAAACGCCAATCGGCGAAGAAGAGGACAGCCATCTGGGCGATTTCATTCCGGATGATGACGCACTGGAGCCGGCTGAGGCCGCTTCGTTTACGCTGCTCAAGGAGCAGCTGGTAGAGGTGCTCAAGACGCTGACACCGCGCGAAGAAAAGGTTCTGCGCCTGCGTTTCGGCATTGAGGACGGCCGTACCCGCACGCTGGAGGAAGTTGGCAAGGAATTCAACGTAACCCGTGAGCGTATTCGTCAGATTGAGGCGAAGGCGCTGCGCAAGCTGCGTCACCCGAGCCGTTCCAAGAAGCTGAAGGATTTTCTGAACTAAACGGGAGGCGGACACAATGGTTCGGCGCGATAAACAGAATTATTATCTCGATATGGCACAGGTTGCGCTGGAGCGCAGCACCTGTCTGCGCCGCAGCTTTGGCGCTGTCATTGTAAAAAATGACGTGATTATCTCGACAGGCTATAACGGCGCACCGCGCGGACGCGCCAATTGCATTGACCTGAATTACTGCATTCGGCAGCAGCGCAATGTGCCGCGCGGCACGCAGTATGAACTGTGCCGTGCCATTCACGCGGAGGCAAATGCCATCATCGCGGCATCGCGGGAAGAAATGATTGGCTCGACCCTGTATCTCGTTGGACGCGATACGCAGACCGGAGAAATCATGCGCGATGCGGATTCCTGCCCGATGTGCAAGCGGCAGATTATCAATGCCGGCATCAGCCAAGTTGTCATCCGGCGCGACAATGACAATTATGATGTCATTGATGTTGCGGACTGGGTGAAGAACGACGAGCTGCTGGGCGGAAAAATCGGATACTAATACAGGCGAATATCGGAACAGAAGCAGAAAAAACCTGCTTCTGTTCTTTTTTTGTCTAAAAATAATAAATGAAAAATAAAATATTAAGAATAAATTGTGCTGATTGACGAGAACACGCCGCTCTGATATAATGAAATTTACAGAATAGAACATTTTGCTGAAAGAAGGAGGGAACATGATGAAGTGGTCAAAGAGAGCAGCAGCGGCAATCCTCGCAGGCGTCATGGCAGTGTCTATGATGCCGCAGGTTTGGGCGGCGGACGAAGAAAACAGCCTGCCGGAGCAGGAAACGGTACAACAGCCGGTGCAGGCAGATGTACAGCCGGAAACACCGGAAGTACCGGAAGTACCGGAGACACCGGAAACGCCGGAGCAACCGGAAACACCGGAGACACCGGAAACGCCGGAACAACTAGAGCAGCCGGAGCAGCCGGAGACACCGGAAACACCGGAACAACCGGACAAGCCGCAGCAGGAGCCGGTTGCACTGCGCACGGATCACAGCGCGTTTATGTCCGGCTATCCAAACGGCAAATTTGGCGTCAATGATTCCCTCACTTGGGCACAGACCAGCGTGGTTTTGTACCAGCTGCTGGCAGATCAGTCGATGGGTGATTTGCCGTGCACCTATACCGATGTGAAGGAGACAGACTGGTTTTATCAGGCTGTTACAACGCTGGCATCGCGCGGTATTTTGACGGGTGCGGGCGGCGCATTCCATCCGAATGACACCATCACACGCGGAGACTTTGTTTGCCTGATGGTGCGGCTGGTCGGCGTCGATGAAAACGCGGTCAGCTCGTTCAGCGATGTGGCACAGAGCAACCCGATCTATCCGTCGGTATCGACAGCGGCACAGCGCGGCTGGGTCAGCGGATACAGCGACGGTACATTCCGCCCCAACGCTGCATTGACGCGCGCAGAGTCGGTTGTTGTGTTCGGCCGCGTGCTTGACAGAAAAATGGATACAAAGGTCTTGCAGCAGGCGCAGGATTTGCGCGAGTTTGTCGATGTGCCGACGAATCATTGGGCATATGGCGCTGTTTTGGAAGCGTCCATTGACCATGACGGCGCTGCAAATGAGGACGGCACAGAGACATGGAACAGCTACACACCATCCTATCCGATTTCGTTGACGTATTCGGGAAAGACCGTGACACGGAACATCTATCAAGGCACAAAACCCTATCATGTGCCGAAGAAAGATGACAGCGGAAAGAACATAACGCACTGGATGACGCCGAACGGCGTGGTTGCTGACCCGCTTGACCGTCCGGTATCCGCCGCGGCGGCATATGTCGCGTGGTACGCGCCCAAGCTGATGACGGCGCACAACCAGTACATTTCGGGTTATGGAAAGAACCAGTTTGGCCCGCAGGACTCCCTGACGCGCGCGCAGGCGTGTGCGATTCTGTATGGTTTGCTGACAGACCAATCGTATGGCTCGTATCCGTGTGATTTTCCGGATGTTCCGGCGGGTGCGTGGTATGAAAAGGCGGTAAAGACGCTGGCATCGCGCGGACTTGTGGCGACCGGTGAAGCATTTGAACCGAATCAGCCGATGACACGCGCAGAGTTTGTGGAAATGGTTTCGCGCTTGGTTGCGTATACCGACAGAGACAGCCAGTTTACCGATGTCAGTGCAGACGACCCGTATTACCATGCCATTGTGACGGCGGCGGCACAGGGCTGGATTGGCGGATTTGGAGACGGAACATTCCGGCCGAACGAGCCGCTGACACGCACGCAGGCCGTGACGGTGTACAACAAGATTTTGGGTCGCACCGGAGACAAGACGACCGAACAGCAGATGGATGAGCGCTATACGTTTGGTGACGTGTCCAAGGGCTTCTGGGGATATCAGGCGATTATGGAAGCGGCAACGACGCACACGTACAAGAAAAACGGAGATGCCGAAGCGTGGTCTGAATACACGCACAAGTATACCGAATCGGTTTCGTGGGAGAGCTCGACCAGCGTTGTGGCGGCGTCCAAGATTACCAACAAAATCACAAGTACCTACAGCGGAGATTACACGCAGAAATACAACATGGATTACGCCAACGGGCTTAAGGAATCCTATATCAACGGAAAGGGCTATTCCAGCAAAACCAAATATTTGGTTTGGGTGAGCAGACAGAACCAGAAGGTATATGTGTTCTCGGGCTCCAAGCAGAATTGGAAGCTCATCAAAACCTTTATTTGCGGAACCGGCAAGGACTCCACACCGACGCCGACGGGCGTGACGTACATCACCTATCGGGAAAAGGGCTGGAATCACGACACGTATTCCTGCAAGCCGGTGGTGCGGTTCTATCCGAATACCGGATACGCTTTCCATTCGCGCCTGTACTATCCGAATTACAACGGACTCAAGGACAAGCGCATTGGTTTCCCGATTTCCGCCGGATGTGTTCGTATGCTGGATACCGACATTACCTATCTGTACAAGAACATTCCGAACAACAGCACGGTGGTCATCTACTGACGACAGAACATGGCAAAATATCAGAAACAACAAAAAAACGCAGTCCGCAATGGACTGCGTTTTTGCTGTATGTACGGTCAATTAGTCTGCGTAGGAGAGCAGGGTTTCTACATCCTTGCGGCGCGGTGCCTTCGGCTCCTCGTCCGGATAACCGAGGGCAATCAGCGCGGCGATTTCCTGATCTTCCGGGATGTTCAGATACTTCTCCAGCTCGCGGCGGTGGAAGATACCCATGATGACGGTGCCAAGGCCGTGGTCATGTGCGGACAGGCACAGCGTCTGTGCGGCAATGCCTGCGTCATACATCTGCCAGCCCTCGCCGCGGTCGGTGGTAAACGAACCGTCGCGCTCGTAGCCGGAGCGGTTTTTGATAAAGGTCTGCACGATGAGCATCGGTGCGGTGGAAACCGTCTTTGCGTTGAACGGCGCGTACTCTGCCGCCAGCTTGTCGATGGCCTCTCTGCCCTCTACGACAACGTAGCGGGAAATCTGTGTATTCTTCCAAGACGGCGCATAGGCTGCGTCTGCGATAATTTCTTCGAGAACCTCGTGCGGTACCGGCGTGTCCTTGTAGTGACGGATGCTGCGGCGGCCGCGGATGCATTCTTTTGCGTTCATGGGAAAATCCTCCTTTGATCTCGTTGTGTCATATCCGACTAAATTCAGTATACGACAAAAAGAGAGAGCTTGTCAACGCAATTGCGACAGCCTGCGGTACATCACGAGATGTGCGGCGCTGAGCACCGCGCTGATGATGAGCGAAGCGCCGTGGACGTATAACCAGATGGGATACGCGCTGCCGGTCAGACGCGCGAGCGTGACCTGAAAAAACAGACCGGCGCCGAGAGCAATCAAGAGCAAACCGTGCGTGATAATATCCGGAACGATGTTAGGCGTGCCCTTGCCGAGACCCAAACGAGCGATGCTGCAAAGAACGATTGCCGGAGCGACAAAGGCGAACGCCGACGCATAGCCGAAATACTGCATGAGTTGTGTGAGTGTGTTCATGATACAATGTCCTTTCTGTAAACAAGAGTATCATAAAACAAATCGGGGCAATTGTCAAAACGCGGCGTTATTTTGTCGGCGGCGTTTTGCTCATGTCGACCACGATGCTGACGTGGGCAGCAGAGCGCGCCTCCGGTGCATGATTTGCGTCGTCCATGTCGGAGACATTTTTGTATTTTTCCACCGTGCCGTCGCAGACCAGCTGAACGGTCTGTTCTCCGGTAATCGCAGCGCTCAGTGCAGCTGCGTCAAACTTATAATTTTCCGGAGAATCATCCATTTTTCCATATGGCTTGGATACATACTGGAAGGTAGGATTCTCGTCTCGGGTTGTCACGGCGATAAAACCGAAGGCTACCCATGTCTCCGGCAAATCCTCCGGAATCACATAACAGGTGTACTGCACAAGCTGCTGCGTGGAGCTGTCGTAGTTGTCGCGCAGGGACTGTACGGCATCTTCATCCGTGCCGGCGTCCGTGAGAATCGCTTCTGCGACCTTCTGGCTGACAACTTCCAGCGTGGGATCTTTCAGCTTGAAGTTCTTGGGCTGTCCGCAGCCTGCGAGCAGCACGGCGCAAAACGCCAGACAAATCATCATGGATATACGATTCTTTTTCATAAAAAACACCTCTCTTTGATGCGCTAGAATGCGCTAAAAAATAAAATATTGCAGCATCATCAAAATAAAGGCAATGATAAAGGACGGAAGAAACGGGTCTATGCCTTTGGGGGCGAGTTTTTTGCGCAAAATGCGGGAGCTTCCTGTTATAATCAGAGAAAATATCAGTATGCACAATATCTGTTTCCAGGTAAACATAGAAAAACCTCCTTTATGTTACATATATTGTAACAAAATTGGTGCGGAAAGAAAAGACCTTTTTGGGAATCTTTAGAATTGTTAAGAGACAGGCATCCCCGGACACCGGAGCATCCGGGGACAGAGAGAAGATCTTATTTTTTCTTTAGATATTTACGCAAAGCCTTATATCCAAACCAGATAATGCCTGCAATAAAAACCAAAAGAATAAGATTGATAAGTTGGACTAGAAGTTCAATTGACATATATACCCCCCCATTTTTTTCAATATGTTAGAGTGCGCGGAAAACAAAATACTGCAGTTCCATCAAAATCAAGGCAATGATAAAGGATGGCAGAAACGGGTCTATTCCTTTTGGGGCGAGTTTTTTGTGCAGAATGCGGGAGCTTCCTGTCATAATCAGAGAACCTATCAGTATGCACAAGATCTGTTTCCAAGTAAACATAGAAAAACCTCCTTTGTGTTGCATATATTGTAATAAAATGGATGCGGAAAGAAAAGCGCGTTTGGATATTTTTAGAATTCTTAAGAAATTCTAAAGTTCCCCAGATACCAAGGCATCTGGGGAACAACTATGCCCAAATTAGAACTGATTATTCCAGTTGGTAATTGTCATAGGACCGTCATAGAAAAAGTTATATGCAGAATTTGCAACCGAGCGGTCTTTTTCTCGAATGAACTGTGCATAGAATCCTTCGTATGCTTTTCCGTTAGACCACTTGATATCATCCCTCGAGAAATATCCATTGAATGCACTGCCTGTGCGGGTTTCAGTTGCCGATGGATTGCTGTATTTGTTCTGGAAACGTACCTTCATATCGTACTTTGTTCCCCTAAAATAACCATACAGTCTTTGGGCTAGTTTACCGTCGTGAACAGATGAACCTAAGGCGGAGGCTATAAATCCTATCATGGTACCAGAAAAATATACACCTGTAGCGGCGAGTATAGCACTAGCAAGAACGGTTACTGCTGTTCCGGAGCCTGCATTTAATGCGTAATGATCAACGGTAGAGCTGCCTGTATTGGTGTAGAATGCATATACATATACATTCTTGTATTTGCCAGAAGAAGTTGGCTGACGATATGTGACACTTCCTGCGTATTTGTACGATGCAGCGCGAGGAGCAGCTGAAACGGTTTCGACTTCATCGTTTGGCACGGATTCGTTATACTCCGCTTTGGAAATAATATCCGATACGTTGTATTCTGTTTCAGACAAAGATCTGTCGGAATCGGAATAAGTGGTCATGGTTACGGTCTCGCCACCGATTGAACCGGTAACGGTTTCTGTGACTTCGCCGTTCAGATAACCGGTTACAGTGAAATCGGTATCATTGTTCCAAGTTATCTCGCAATGATATGCGGAGTTGTCGGAAGGGAGTACTTGAATATCTTCTTTGGTGTCTGCTGCAAACGCCAAGGAAGATGTTGTCATGCATCCGACTAAGATGCAGCTGACCATCCTGTTGAATAATTTTTTCATTTTACGCTCCTTTCGATGTAAAGTATGGATAAGAATAAATTACATAAAACAAGTTAAAACACAGAAATACTAACTAGTATATGTA